>WBZO01000156.1_pt1 | contig 180865 bp, 158 predicted proteins | sample 5204261 | NCBI WGS metagenome assembly WBZO01 (sample SAMN12412400, study PRJNA552823) | activated sludge metagenome | isolation source: activated sludge from anammox sidestream of wastewater treatment plant... | place: USA: North Carolina | collected 2017-09 | reverse complement strand
GCGCGTTGAACTCCTCCGAATGGGTCTTCCGTTTTGGGGCCATAGGTGTCTCCCGGTTTTTGCGACGGTCGTTCTACCATAATTTCTTGGCTTCACGACCTGTCCAAAAAACGGGGGTAACTTCAGACTGCCATGCTGTGATCCATCCCGCCGGGACGGCTGCGCAGGATACATCGGCAAGAAGACATTTGGAAGCGGCGGCGATCATGCAGGAATCAAGTCGCCATGCAGCGGTGGGAAGAGGCTCAGCAGAAGAGGCTCGTTGATCGAGTTCAGCCAGATATGCGGCAATGGCAGCGCTTGTCAGAAAAAGACTCCTGCTGTCATGAAAAAGACTCCCGGTACCTCCTCTGTTCCTTCAGTAATACTTAATCGACATCAATTTTGATTGCTTGCACAAGATTGAGGTCTTGTAGGACTTGTCTCAGCTCTGTTAGGAAAATGGCGACTTGCTGGGCATCAAGGTCTACGCTAAAGTCCAAGCCGAGTCGTAAATCTGATCCACTCCGCAACTTGGGCAGGAGTCTCGTGCCCAGTCGGTTCCAGATCTCTGGAGGTATTGCACCCGTAATGTGCACTGTTTTCTTAGCTCCTGTGACCGTTGGGCTCGGTATCGCAGGCGTTGGAGTGATCGGCTCTGGTTCGGCAATCGGAGGCTGATCACCGGTCTGTGGGGATTCGGGCTTTGTCTTCAGAGCCTTGGCCTTTGCCTTCAGAACCAAATAGACATCCGCATCGAAGGCGATCTCATCCGCCGGCATCAGCTCTTCAAACCACAATCTCGTATAGCCACCGCCCGACTGTTGCCCTGAAGCAAGGCCAAAATCTCCACGTGCCACAAATTCAGGGATCTTCGCTTTCAGATAGCTATCAGGATCGATCACCCGTTCCATTGAACCGTTCAAGAACGCCTGGCGAAGACTGACGAGAGGCCACGCACCAGATTCCTTGAAGGCCTGGGGCCATTTTCTCTCAAGGTAACTGGCTCCTGGTGATTCATTCAGGAGAGCTTGAGACTTCAAAGCCGTCAGCACCCTCCCACAGAGCGTTTCGGAGCTACTCGCATGCCCCGCCCCAAGGTCAATAACTTTGAGCCCGTCCGGCTCCTTGTTATCTGCGAGCACGACATAGCGATAACTTGCCCACACTTCATCCCTGGCGATGTCTTCTGCCTCACGAACCTTGGTGCCTACTTCCGAGCGATCGGCACGGTCAAACTCCCCTGTGAGGGTGCCATCTGCGAGACCCTTATCTACGCTTTTCCAGGCCAGCCACGTCTCAATCTTGTCTTTGAGGTCACGGCCTGGCTTCCGTACACACCAAATCAAAGAGCCATGATAGAGGCGAGGTGATTTACCGCGCTGCTTCGTCCATTCGGCAATGGTGTTCCGAAGTGGACCATTGCCACGCCATTCAGATTCAGGGTCGAGAATCACCAGAGTGAGGCGTGGCGTATCTTGGATAGCGGTCCCATCTTCTGGAAACGTGACAAACGGTAAGGACGCACCACGCTCGAATTCTTTTCGGACCACCATCAAGCCAGCCTTCCGCACCTCATCATCGTCCAGCGAAGCTCGCTTATCGCTGACGACCTTCTTGAGAGTCGGCTTGAAGCCAAAGCGGAATCCGTCATGGCCGACCTTCCTGATGAAATAGCCTCTCGATTCGAACGCCACTGCGGCGTTATCAATTGACGTGGTCTCAATTTCAGGTTCGCCAAGAGCAAAGCGAAGCTCCGGCAAATGGGCCGTTTTGTCTCCTTGCCCTCCGGATGATTCGAACAGGATCGTGGTGCCAACTCGCCGGTGTATATCACGAAGCGGTCCTTTCGTATCCACATCAAGTGCCCGAGCATGGCTATGCTCGTCTGTCAGATCGGTTTGAATAGCACTCAGCAGGCGAGACTCACCCAACTGGCCCAAAATCACCGCTCGGAACTCGGGGACTTCTAGAGGCGCAGAGCCTAGAGTGATAAGAGGTTCCCGTCTGGCCCGCTGGTAGGCATCGCGGTAGGCCCAGGAGATCCACTGGGCCAACATCGCAAGAGTGCCCCGTGTCTGTTGATACTGAGGGAGCGCCTGCCATTTTCTTTGGAACACAGAGAGCGTCGCCGGATGGAATGGATAGCAGGCTTCAAACCTACTGCGCAGGAAGTCTCGTGATTTGGCATCAGTGGTCGCGGTATCGACTGCCGTCCACTCAGGAGGCAATTGCGCACGGCGTTCAAAACACCAGTCGGCATACGTCTTTGCCACGGCCTTTCGGACTTTCTCGGGTCCAAGATCTTCAAAGAGCCGGCGCCGGACAACCTCACTAATCTCGGTTTCATCGTTCGCGATCAAATCTTTCGCCACTCGTTTGACAACTTTTGTAATCTTGTCCTGCCAATCTTTATCCCAATCCGTCATCTCCACCTGGCTGCGGGGTAAGCTGATCATCGCCGCGCCGCGGGTGGTGCCGGTCATGGCAACCGTCAGGTTTTGGATGAAGGCATGAAATCCCTCCGCCATCCCACGATGGCGGTTCAGGAAGTTCAACACCTCGTCACAAAGAATGAGGGCGCTGCCTCCAGCGGCTTCGATCACACGGCCGATGGTCTCTGTCCCAGGAGGCGTCGTCTTGGAAGCAGGTCCAAGTGCAGCCACACCAGCATCGCCGGCCAGTTGGCGAGCGAGATCAATCCAAGGCGTCTCGCGTCCTTCACGTGGATCCCAGGCATTCCCGACAAAGACCGCCACTTTGGCTTTAGGGATTTCGGAAAGACCAGCGCTCTTAACCAGTTCGTTCACACCGTTATGACCAGCTAGTGTCTTGGCATGTTCCACGAGGTGATACAGCGCTGTCAGGGTGTGGGTCTTTCCGCCACCAAACTGGGTAACCAACGTAAGGACTGGCGCCGAGTTCTCGGTCTTTCCCGACAGACGGCGCAGAACCATGCCCGCGTGTTCTCGCAAGGCGCGAGTGAAGCAGGTGCGATTGAAGAACTGGATGGGGTCTTTGTAATCCTTGGGAGCAGTGCCGGCCAGGACTTGTTCAAGGGCGATGGCGAACTCGTCAGGATTGAACGACCGGCCCTCCCGCACTTCAGGACGGGGCGTCGCGACTCTGTACCAAGGTTCCATAGGCTCCTCTCAAGCTTTTCCGATCACTATGGGGACCGTGAGACTCGAATCCGTCCGCCTCTAATCGTAATGATCGAGGATTCTGCAAGATCCCGACTGTGCCGATCGAGGACTTTTTCCATCAACGCGATACGCGCCGTGGCTGGAACGTCCGGCAACCGCACGAGTCCACTGTGAGAAGCCTCTTCCCTAAAGATGACTTCTCCGAAGTCTTTGTCCATTGTGATGAGGATTCGTTGTTCCGACGCGGCCCAGTGCAAGAGCGTGCGATCCCCGGGATCGGGCCCTCGTTCGCGCGACTCAACGACGTCGTGTCCTTGCTGCCGTAGCCATTCAGCCAAGCGATGCCCCGCACACCGATCAATGAGAAACCTCACTTTCCACCGACTTGAACAGCGTCAAGTGAATCATGCGCGATAACGGCATGCGCATAGGCCAGGCAGGCGCGAATGTCTTCCGGCTCCAAGTCCGGATAGTCCGCGAGAATCGCCTCCACGGTTTCTCCCTGGGCCAGCAGGCTCAGAATGAGTTCGACCGAGATCCGCATGCCACGGATGATCGGCTTGCCACTAAAGATCTCAGAGTTGGCGGTTATGCGTCGAAGAAGATTTTGTTCGCTCATAGGTATACTCTCCTTTGAGTAACGCTCGATTCACCGCGGAACAGCTAAGAGCATCGCGTCGAGCAATCGTTTTTCTTCGCTATCTTTTGGGTAGAGCGCAGAGAGCGCGTTGGCAAGGCGTAGGAAATCCGGCCCTCGCTCCTGCTCGGCTTTGAGCAGTGCCCGCAAGGCATTGGCCCGGCCGCTGGACTGTAACAGCATCGCAGCATGGACGCGGTCGAGAGTCGTAGCTTCTCTTCTGGTAGTGAGCGCCTCATCACTCACGTCTTTGATCGCTTTCACCTTACCCTTCTTGCCTGGCCCGCGGCCTCTAATCGCTGGCGCCTCCGGCTCTGGTAGCATGAAGTCCAAGGTCATCTGCGGATTGCGGCGGGCCTCCTGCTCGATGCGTGTGGCAACCGCGGAAGCGTCGTCTTCGCCAAAGAGCTGCTCGGCCCGCTCGCTCACGGGCAAGAGCCGGACGATCCCCTTCTCTGTTTCGATGATGCGGCCTTCCCATTGATCGAGGTGGATGCCCAGCGGCTGGGCGAAGCGGCGAACGACATCAAAGATCAGCGTGTAGCCTTTGGCTTTCTTCTTCCCGCTCGTTTCGTCTTGCTCATCCTCGTCTTGCGTGTCTTCTTCATCCTCAACCTCAGCCTTAACCTCAACCTCTCCGTTTGTGCTCTGCAGAGTCCAGAGAAAGAGAGCCGTGAGTCGAGCATCTTCTTCGAGCGCCCCTGCCGCACCATTGCGGGCTTTCGCCTCTGCCGTCCCGAGCACTTGCTGCAGCGCCAACCGACCGACGGTTTCCCACACATAGGCGAGGAAGCCCCGCAAGTAAGGCTCGCTGGCTTCTGGATTACCACCCAATGGTATTTCTCGTCCTTCAGCATCCTCCACCTTGGAATACCGGCTATAGATTTCCATCGCCGGACCGATGCAGGCGAAGACCAGATCTGCACCACGCACACCCTCGGATTGCAACCGTTCAACCCACTCCCCAACGCGGTTAGGTAATTCTCGATACACCTCTCCCCAGTCCCCGACGGAGGCGTCCTCACCTCGTCGCCGACAAACCAAATGGACACTGGTAGCGAGCGCAGCCGATTCACGGGAGCGGAGACGACCTGGTCGCTCTGTAGCTATAGGCCATGAGCCAGTTATCGTCCATCCGCCCTTTATCATGCCTGAGAGTAGTGCCTCCCATCCTTCGGTTGTTTTATGAGCAAATACTACTGAACCAATACCATCTTCCCGAAGGATTCGATGCCCTTCAACAAAGGCTTTATGCATTGCATGCTCGTACCATTCGACAGGCTTTTTCGCTCGATTGTCTAAATGCTCTTGTTCGTCTCGGACAGCCTCCCGTGTTTTTGGCGTAAGCTGGTTGGATGCATCGAACGGATCTCGCATGAGCGGATGCTTAGGCAGTGCACGCTTCAGCCAGACGAAAAAGAAATCCGAAAGGTCAGCGTATGGAACTGCGTCGTAGTACGGAGGGTCTGTAAAGAAAATGTTTGCTGCATGATCCGGCAGCGGTAAGTTTGTGGCATCAGCCAGTTGGACTTGTCCCGGACTAGGATGAGCTCGGCTCCACCACCCAACAACGGCGGCGATAGCGTGAAGCAACTCAGGATATTCCTCGTCTTCAACAACAGGGACCAACTCCAAAAAATCCCATACGATCGGTAAGGCCTGTCTAGCGAAGGTGCCCCGTGGTGCTTCAGTACTTGCTATCCATGAAACGAGAGAGGAAAGCCGCTCGGCCTGCTTCGATATTGAAAGTGCAAGAAGCTCATTTACCAACAGCCCAGGCTTTTGCTTGTGCATCAGAGCTAGGAGGGCCAGCTTCTGGCGGCACGTAAAAAAATCACCGAAGTTGTACACGCCATATTTCCGTGTGCGATAACCACCCCCTAGACTTCCTGTCCCATCTTGAGGCGTAGGCTCATTTGGAATCGGTTCAGCCCCAGCAAAATTCTTGGCAAGTTTTTGGAGCGCTGTTGACGATTTTGAAACTGCTTGGTAGTCACGGTCTGTTGCAACCCGGAAACGCCGACCTTGTTCCAAAGGATTCATCGTCATAACTGCGAGAAGAAATGCACCTCCGATACGGTGGCCATTCTTGTCAAAAATGACATCGGCCCCACCCCGCTGTTCTCGGAGTTGTGCTCTCACCCTGTCCGGCTGAAGCACCATCCGGCATGCTGGACAGATCGCCTTGGCAAGAGTGACAGTTCCATGAGAAACGTCCGAATCCTTCGTGGGCGTGAAGACCTCGAACTCTACTCGCGGGGACTTACCTTTTGACCGAAGCACTTTACAGCATAACGCTCGCTTCTTCTTTGGCTTCTGTGAAAGCCAGAACGAACGAACCAAGGGAATCTCGGCTCCGCAGCCGGAGGATTCGCATCGAACCGTTCTGGCCCAAAGATAGGCGATAGGCCTCGCCCCGTCCGGATCGGGCGGATAAAACTCAGCAAGTTCCTTTTCAGCCGCCGCCTTGATCTCGCCGCATACGCGCCGCAACTCGTCGGCCAGTTCCAGACCATGTCTCGGGATGTCTTCGAGCAAGACCTTTAAGATGAGGCAGGCCACTGGATTCAGATCACTCGCGAAAGCTTCGCATCCCAGTCGCAACGCCTCCAACGGAATCGAGCCGCCACCGGCGAACGGGTCCACGACCAGCGGTGCCTCTTCCCCGTGCGCTGCCTTTACGAGCCCACGCGACACTTCTAGGTAGGTGCGATCGGCTGAGAGGTCCCAGTTGGCGAAATCGCCGATGAACTTGAGCAGGGCTTGCCGCAGATCGATGTCTTTCGGCCCAACGCCTCGCACAAGCTGTTTCAGAAGTTGTCGCGCTTCTTGGTTAAACTCGTGTGGGCAATGCTCATCACAAGGATCGGGAAGGAGTAGGGCCAGCAGCATCGCCCGACAGGCCGCGAGTGGCCGTCTCGCCCACCACAAGTGCAAGGTGGACGGATGTCCATGCCGAATGGACTTCTCCCGCGCCGCATGCTTCGACACCACGGCAATCGGGAAATCGACCTCAGCGAGACGTTTACATTCTTTGGGGATCACTTTTTCTTCTTTGGTTGTTGGGCCTTGAGAAACTGTCGGTAACTCGAAACCGCTGAATCTACTTCCGATGCAGTCAAACGATTGATATAGGGAATAACATCATTCGAGTATTTAGTGAGTACACCTTCGCTGGCCTTCCAACAGTACTGCGGCTTCGATTTGAGATCATGCTTCCAAGCTATGGCTTGGAAAACATGACCAGTGAATTCCCTTCCATGAAGATTACCGATATGGTCGATAATGTCCTTTTGGCGAAGGGGATGACTCACATTTGGATCCTGAGTTTTCACAATGGCCAGCGGTCCAGTCGTTGCGTCTGCTTTCCCCACACCGACTGTCACATCGGCATCGCCGATTTTCTTGACCGATTCCAGCTTCACGCTGAAAATCGTCATGAGCCTTCCGCTATCCTCCCCGGCCTTTTTAATTTCTTCCGCTGCTTCGGCGAGCCCAGCAAGAAATTGGTGAACTGCGGACGTTTTCTTTTGGGAGGCACTCCCTTTCCCGGAGATATATGAAATGATATCTATAGGTGGGGTAATGCCTAGCGGGAGGAGTTGCCAATTTATGTCTTTTTCTAGTTGTTGATGAAAGGCTGCTTCAAGGACATCACGAAAATTTTTTATGCAGGTCTGAGTCAACGAGTACATTACAGCACCGAATCCATCTGCATTGTAAAAGTGCACCGCATTGTCTCGGTAGGTTCCTAGCAACTCCAAATTTCTTTGAACGGGCAGAACATTGATGCCTCTGGGAAATATCTTTGCAGCACTTGTCAATGCGTCTTGCCATGACAGAGTACGGTAGGGTTGGCCCCGCTTTTTCTTGTAAAAGATCGATGCGCCACTTTTCGAAAGCATAGCTTTTAAGATTAATTCCCACGCATTCAACAGCAAAATAACTACACACTCATCGCGATAGCGGAAAGAAGGCTTGTTGTAAATTTCAATCGCGGCAACGATCGCAGCCTTTGCATTGTCCAGGAGTCTTCTATGCGAACCACGGTAGTTCATGACTTACTCCTGTACTCGTTCTGCCCGCTGTATGGCGGTGAATCTTCACGGACTTTCATCGGTTGAGTCATTGCATCCACGGACAAATAGTAGTGATCGACTTTCTTGACCTCGTGCCAATCAAGCCGTGCCGGATCTTTAATCGGGTCTTGAAACCGCGGCTGCGTCTTACAGTGCGTGACCACATAGAGCCAGTAACAGTCGCGACGATCCTCAGCCACCCGCTTCTCGTTCGGCGTGAGGCAAACCGTTCCAGCGTCACCACCGATGCCTTTGATCTCAATCAGGCGCAGCTCGCCGGATTGCGTGTCCAAACTCGTGATGTCGTACCCCAAATCCTTTTCATGAACGTCGGTGACCGTGCGGCCTTGCGCCTGCTCATGCTCGATGACCACGCGCATGGCGATGGCTTCCGTTTCCGGATCAGGTCGAAGATTCTTCACTTCCGGCTTGTTCCGTTCCGGATGGGGGAAGACGAGAATGCTCGTCATTCGCTCGACAGATTGGAGGGTCAGCGATCGTTGGCGCTCCAGTTCTTGCCGCCGCTTTTCTCGCCGGGCGAGCATTACGGCATGCCGGTCTTCCGCGAGCTTGAGACTGCCCGCGGCCCCTTCCACTCCCCTTTCCGCTTCTTCGGCAAATCGCCCGATAAGCCGATCTTCCTTTTCCAATAACTCCTGCAGCGATAGTTCGACGTGCGCCCTGATTCGGTCCACCTCATCCAGGCGCTCCTTTCGGACTTCTTCCAGAAATGGTGTGAGCGCTTCTTGCTGCAGCCAATTCTGGGCGTCATGTGACGTGGCGACGGATGGAAGCGTCTTTGGAAGAGGTGCTGCCTGTAAATTACCCAGAACACTGGGCTCATGCAGGCGACAGGTTCCATCCTCCGCGACCTGCACGGCAAACAGGCGTTCATGGACCACATAGCCCAATCCGTCCACAATGCGAGCTCGATAGAAATCGATTCTCGCCGGCGCGGATTGTTCCAGCGAGTAGAAGCATGCTCCCACAGCGAGACTGTCCTGAGCCTGGGCCAGTGCATGGCGCCTCAGTGCCTCAAACAGCGGATGGCCCGGCGTGACCCATTCCAGATTGTGCGACTCGGCCGTCTCGCGGTCAGTTGAAAGCCGGGGATACCGGTTCGCCAGAGATTGGCACTTCCAATCCGGCTCTGTTTCGAATCGCCGAAGCGCTTGCGGTGTGCTGCCAGGTTCGAAGGTGTGGGGTAACGCAGGGACCGGCTTCAGCGTCAATGGGACGAGCGGCGCCACTTCACGGATGAAGCGCGCGATAGTTTCCGGCACGACTCGCCGCTCCTGAGCCCTCGCCCGCCGTTCGAGCAACATTTCGAGGTTCAGCTTCTTGGAGGCCAATCCCTCCAACGCGTGCTGACAGATCTCGCGGAAGCGCTTTTCCTTCACGTCACGCAGCAACCGCTCCTCTAGATCCGCGTCTCCCATGCGCCCGGCGTAGTAATCGCGCAGCACGCTTTCGAGCCTCGCTGCCGGAAGAATTTCGCCCACCACGTTGAACACCGCATCGTCATCCAGGGCGTCTCTGATCTCTTGAAGCTTCTCCAACAGTTTCTGCAAGACTCGGCCCTCGACCGTATTTGTCGCCACGAAATTGAAGATGAGGCAGTCCTTGACCTGGCCGTAGCGATGGATGCGGCCCATGCGCTGTTCGAGCCGATTGGGATTCCACGGAATGTCGTAATTAAAGAGGATGTGGCAACATTGCAGATTGATCCCCTCACCTGCGGCCTCCGTGGCGAGGAGCACTTGGATGGCCCCATCTTTGAACTGCTGTTCCGCATACAACCGGCTGCCCGGTTCATCCCGTGAGCCGGGCTTCATGCCACCGTGGATGAACCCGACGCGGAACCCCCAGCTCTTGAGGCACTTCACGAGATAGTCCAGTGTGTCTTTGAATTCGGTGAAGAGGAGGAGGCGCTGTTCTGGGTGATCGAAGAAGCCTTGCTCCTGCAGCACATCTTTGAGACGGGACAGCTTCGCCTCCACGCCGGCCTCTTCAACTTGCTGAGCTTGAATCGCGAGCACCTTGAGATCCTCGATTTTCTCGCGGACCTGTTCGGGATTCTGCGCCAGCGTAATGGCCTCCAGAATTTCTTCCAGCCGTTCCCGCTGGGATTCTTCCATCTCCTCCAATTCGTCCGGGTCAGGCAGTTGCGGCGGCGCCAGCCGGGCCAGTTCCTGCGCGGGATTCAGTCCCTCTTCCAAACGCCGCGCACGATTCTGGAGGGAATGGCGGAGCGCATAGGTGCTGGAAGCAAGCCGACGCTGATAGAGCGCCATCAGGAAGCCCACGGCACGGGCTCGCGGATCGTCCCCTTGCGCTGCCGCTTTGTGCGATTGAGCTTTCACGTACGCCGTCACGTCACGATAGAGACGGTCCTCCGGCCCGTCGATTTTGAAGTCCACCGTATGTGGAATACGCTTGGTGAAGATTTTTCGCGCAATCCATTGGCCGTCGGGTTGCCGCTCCGGGAAATAGACCATGGCCTCTTTGGTGCGACGCAGATAGAACGGTGCATGACGGCGGCTCATGGCCTCTCGAATCGACCGGACATCGGCATAGGCGTCCTCATCCAAGAGCTGCAGGAACAGGCTGAAGTTTTCCGGGATACCTTTGTGCGGTGTCGCGGTGAGCAGCAAGATATGGTCGCTGGAGTCGCGCAAGAACTCACCGAGGCGGTATCGTTGGCTTTTGTGCTCCGCATCCGAGGCCGACATGCGATGCGCTTCATCGACAATGACGAGGTCCCAGCGAACCTGCCGGAGTCCCGGCAAGATGTTGGTTCGTTTGGCTAAATCAAGCGATGTAAGGACCGTTTTTTGTTCCATCCACTGATTCACACCAAACTGGTCACGAATATCATCTCCCTTAAGGACCAGGAACTTCTCGTCGAACTTTTCCTTCAGCTCACGCTGCCATTGGAAGGTGAGATTGGCTGGGCAGACGATGAGGATGCGTTCAGCCAGGCCACGCAGCTTGAGCTCGCGGATGAGCAGGCCGGCCATGATCGTTTTCCCTGCGCCGGCATCATCGGCGAGGAGAAATCGGACGCGTGCCAACTTAAGGAGGTGATCGTAAACCGCTTCGAGCTGATGAGGGAGCGGATCGACGCGAGAAATTGAAAGACCAAAGTAGGGATCAAATTCGTATGCGATGCCAAGGACGTAGGCCTGGAGACCTAAGCGGAGGAGATTGCCGTCACCGGTATAGGTGTATATGGGATCTTGAATCCGAAGTGCTTTAATGTCGGAGGGTGTGAGGGTGACATTTCTGAACCGTTCGCTCTGCGTCCCGACGAGGCCAACAATCCACGAATCCGCACCGCCCGGTCGAAGGGTCTCGACCCGCATTGGTTCGCTGAACAAAGAGCCAGTAAGAATCTGACCTTCCTTGATCGGGGCAATGGCGGTCACAGGCTCCCTCCCGCAAGACTTCAGCGCCGAAGAATACCTTTTTCCTTCTCAGAAATCATCCGCCGGACTATAGACAAATGGACGTATTTCTCATGCCGCCGATCGGCACTGGGCGAATAAGGAATGCGAAATGTGGAATGCGAAATGTGGAATGCGGAATGTGGAATGCTGTCGCCTTGATTCCTGCCAGTTCATGGGCATGCAGGATACCTGGTGGCTGTGACACCCGGGGTCACGCCAAGAAGTGCTGAGTGCTGGCTAATAGAGCCCGAATGAGGACGAATGAGGAATGTGGAATGAGAAATTTGCGAAGAAAGGGCTACCGGAGGGAGAACAAACGTCAATTGTCACCCGTCCGTCGTACAGCGGCTGCTCGGCAGTTCTGAGGGCTGGCTGCTGAGGAAAGGGTTCAGAATGGGGAATGAGGAATGTGAAGTTAAAAATGAGGAGTTAACACGTAAATGGCTGAACATACATATGGAAGTGCTCTTAGAAGGTGGTGAGGATTGAGGGCTGGATGCTCAGTGCTGAGGGGCTGAATGGGAAATGAGGAATGGGAAATGAGGAATGGGAATTGAGAAATGAGGAATGACTGCAGATGATCCTATCAGGTTCGTGGATGGGTGAGGATGGGAGATGCCGGAATGGCCATTTCGATCATTGCACGGAGAGGAGGCTTTCGACAGAAATGTCTTCGTCAATGGATTCCCAGTGGATACCGATTCCTCCGCCGATCAAGCGCCAGTTACGACGCTGTTCGTCCGTGGCATTCAACAAACGCGGGAACCACGCCAATGGGGAGGATACTTCGCGCCCATCGGCTAGAACCACGCGCAGCATCGTGTCCGTGAACACGACATCAACGGCAAGCGGCTCAAATTTTATGGCCAAAGTACTCATGCCACTGCTCCCGGAATAGCTGTTGGTTATTTTGAACGATGTGGAGGATGTCCGTCAATTCGCTGCTCCGAAACCCCTTCGCGCGAGCGATAGAGACGGGGTCCAACCACAATTTCGCATACCGTTCAGCTTGTTCCACATGAATGTGTGGGGGCTCCTTGCCTTCCAGACTGAAAAAGAAGAAGCGATAGCCCTTTACCCGAAGTACGGTCGGCACCGGTTGCCTCCGTCGTGTCTTTCAGAAGAAGCGGTCATGCAGCATATGGTCGATTTCCCAACTACCTTGCCGGCGCAGGATACCCGTTTCCATCTGGGAAATCATCCACCAGACGTTAGACAGATGAACGTATTTCTCATGCCGCCGATCGGCACTGGGAGAATGAAAATGCGAAATGAGGAATGGGAAATAGGAAATGCGAAATGAGGAATGTGGAATCAGCAATTGGCGAAGACAAGGATTAAAGGGGATAAAAAGCGTCATTCGCGACTGGTCATTGGCCATGCGGCCTTTTCCTTACTATCCCTGGTGTGACGCTTTGATGCCATAATGCTATAATGCAACAACGTCACAAGGGAGGAGTCGGATGCCTGCTGACACTCGCACCACTGTCTATTTGAAGCCCCAGGTGTATCGTGCCCTGAAGGTCAAGGCTGCCACGACCGACCGCTCCATCTCGGATCTGGTGAACGCCGCCGTGCTGGAATCGTTGCGCGAAGATGCGGTCGATCTGGAAGCGTTTGATCGCCGAGCGAAGGAACCGTCACGTTCGTTCGAGAAAGTGCTTGAGGATCTCAAGCGTGACGGACTCCTATAGCCCACATTATTCATGACGGTTCGTGACGAAACCGCCGAGACGCCATGCGAGACGGGCACGCGGAGCCGCGAGGGAGGAAGGCATACTTGAAACAGTATGTCGACCGACCGAGCGGCGAGCCTGCCCGCTTGGCCGCGGGAACCTGGCAGCCAAGCTTGTCGCAGCGGCGTCTCGGCGGGTGCAGTAGAAGCGGTCATGAATAATGTGGGCTAGTCTCGTCATCAAGCGGTCGGCTGAGAAGGAACTCAGGAAACTGCCCGTGGACGACCTTCGCCGAGTGGTCGACCGCATCCGCGGGCTGACTCAGCGGCCGCGCCCTCCAGGCTGTGAAAAGCTTTCAGGCGAAGCCGAGCGATATCGCATCCGGCAGGGGGACTATCGCATAGTCTACGGCGTTGATGATTCTGCTCACGTCGTTGAAATCGTCAAGATCGGTCACCGGCGAGAGGTCTATCGTTAGCCGGATCGGCCGCATCGTCCAACCATTCACCTGCCCATCCGATCCCTTATGCCCCACACCCTGCTGATCTGCCCCAGTTCATCGGCGGTCGGATGCCGGCTGGTTGTGGACGAGGGTTCAGAGGAGACAAGCGTCGGCCGTCACCGGTCACGCGGTGCAATTTGCGAATGAGGAATGCTGATGGCAGATTGCTGGGCCGCGCCGGTCCGAATCAGCCTGCTTTCGCTGTCACGCGGAGCTTCACATGGGCCTTCTTTTGGAGTGCGTTGACGATGCCGAAGAAGTTCTCGGTACTCGGATTCCCGTGTGGAGCCAACATCCGATGCAGACTCTTGCTCGGCTTCTTGAGCGTGGTCGCGAGCGCCTCGAAGCCCACCGTGGCATTAACGAGGTCCCGGAGCATCGCTTTGCCGACGGCGGTCTCGCCGGCCAAATAGGCATTGATGGCCTCGATAAAGAGTGCTTCCCGGAAACGATCATCGCGTTGCACACGCGCCGCCACTGTTTCCTTAAATTCGCGTGTCAGTGCCATGGTACCCTCCGTCTCATCTATCCCTTCTTGCTAGCCTTGCGACGCCGCTAGCCCGCATTATTCATGAAGGTTCGTCGCGAAATCGCGCAGTCGCCAGGCGAGACGGGCAAGCACAGCCGCGAAGGACCAAGGCGTACTTGAAACAGTACGTCGAGAGACTGAGCGGCGAGCACGCCCGCCGTCAGGCTCTGTCGCAGCGGCGAATCCGCGATTGCAGCAGAAACGTTTATGAATAATGCGGGCTAGTCCGTCCATCGCGCTTGCGCCGCCTCGATCGCTTGTTGCTGACGTTGCTTGCTGCTTCCCCCAAGCAGAATCACAAGCTTGTCACCATCCTTGCCGAAATAAACCCGGTAGCCAGGTCCAAAGTCGATTTTCCGCTCGAAAACGCCTTCCCCCCGACACCTTTCACACTCGATCAGTTGCCCATCGACAATTGGGTGAGGGCTGCAGTTACCTTGGCGGCCGCAGGTGGATTGAGTCCTTCAAACCATGCCGCAAAGGGTGACCGACTTTGCGGATCGACATACTCAAGCAGCCGAATTTCGAATTCCATGTAAGGTAACACATACGTTACCATTATCCCTGGGTGAAAGGCAACTGAGCATGGGCTAAGGCCGGATTACGTGTTCAGAAAAGGGCTGAGGAATGCCAAGAAGTGCTGAGGACTGAGTGCTGAGTTGTAGAGCCCGAATGAGGAATCAGGAATGGATTTCCAATGGATGCCGGTCCTCCGCTGAATGACTTGACAATCTAGCTGGCAGGATTGCAAAGCGGCCGAGCTTGGCCGGCCGATAGACTGCAAAGTCTCGGCGGTCGATCGTGAAGATTCGCCGGATCTTTTCTCGTTCGGCCACCGTCACCAGGGCGGCATCGGCCAAATCCATGGGCAAGTTCCGGTACTTCTTCACGAGATCGCGCATCCGAGCGAGATCGGGGTTCTCGACGGGAAGAAGCGTCACAAACCCTCGTTCGAGCATTTCCCATAGGGCTTCCTGCGCCTTCCACGAGAAATTGAAGAGATACATGGCTTCAGTCAGAACCGGCCAGACCGTGCCCAGTGATTCATCCAAGGTCTGCAGCGTCGCCACACAACGTTCGTGGTGGCGGTCATCGGCGTGGATCAACGCAATGAGCGGCCCTGCATCGACGAGCACCACGTTCAGGCTCCCTGTCGCTTGACAGCGACGAGGCGACGAAAGGCCTTGCCCGTTTGAATGGAGAGGTCGGGCGGCCCGCCTCGCACGATCCCAATCAGATCGCGGATGGTCTCGTACGGCCGGTCCGCTTTGTCGCGGCCTTCCGTCTGCTTGGCCAGCACCCCAATGGCCTCGCGCACGACTTCCGATTTGGTGCGCCCGCGTGTTCGGGCGAGGCGCTCGATCACCCGTTCGGTTGAAGTTACCCCCGTTTTTTGGACAGGTCGTGAAGCCAAGATTGTGGTAGAACGACCGTCGCAAAAACCGGGAGGTAGACATGGCCCCAAAGCGGAAGACCCATTCGGAGGAATTCAAAGCGAGGGTGGCGGTGGAGGCGATCAAGGGGGTGCGGACCCTCAGTGAATTGAGTGCGGTCCACGGGGTGCACCCGACGGTGATTGCCCATTGGAAGCGACAGTTGCTGGACGGGGCGCCGGAGGTGTTCCGGCGGGGTCCCGCCAGCGGGGGCCGCAGCGAGGAAGTGGTGACGGCCCCGCTGTACCAGGAGATCGGCCGCCTCAAAATGGAGCTGGAGTGGCTCAGAAAAAAGCTCTGAGCGTGCCGCGGGAGACCCGACGCGGGTGGATCCACGCCGACCCGGGTGCCGTGTCGATCGTGCAGCAGTGTGCGGTGGCGGGCTTGGCGCGCTCGACCTACTACTACGAGCCGGTGCCGGAGCGCGAGGAGAATCTGGCGCTGATGCGGTTGATCGATGAACTGTACTTGCAACGGCCATTTTACGGGGTGCCCCGGATGACTGACTGGCTGCAGACCTTGGGGCATGTGATCAATCACAAGCGGGTGGCCCGCCTGATGCGCATCATGGGCTTGCAGGCCGTGCTGCCGGGGCCGCACACGAGCCGCCGGCAGGCCGCGCATCCGACGTATCCCTATCTGCTGCGGGATCTGGCGGTGGCGCGACCGAACCACGTGTGGTGTGCGGACATCACGTACGTCCCGATGCGGCGCGGGTTCCTGTACCTGGTCGTGGTGCTGGACTGGTACAGCCGCTACGTGCTGGCCTGGGCCTTGTCCAACACGCTGGACGCGCTGTTCTGCCTGGAGGCCTTGGAGGACGCGTTGGGGAGCGGCCAGCCGGAGATCTTCAACACGGATCAAGGGGCGCAGTTTACAAGCGACGAGTTCACGGGACGGCTGGAGGGCGCGGGGATCCGCATCAGCATGGATGGGCGCGGCCGGGCGCTGGACAACATTTTCGTGGAGCGGCTGTGGCGGAGCGTGAAGTACGAGGAGGTCTACCTGCGGGACTACGCCGATGGCGCCGAGGCCTGGAGGGGGTTGCAGCGGTATTTTGTGTTCTACAACACCGAACGCCGACACCAGAGCCTTGGCCGCCGGACCCCGGCCGAGGTGCATTTTGGCTGAGTCGAGGGGGCTATTCCGGGACCGACAGGCGATCGCCTCGTATAACCGATCCTGGAGCGAAGTTTTGAAGTGCCCCCGCGCCCCTGGGGAAACAGGAGCCAGAAGAACGCTGAAGGAAAGGAGGGAAGGAGGGAAAGATCCATTAGCTTAATTCGGATGAAAACCTGTCCAAACAATGGGGGGAAGCTGGGGGGAAGCTCAGGTTTTCGTGTCGATTCGAACCGTCAATGGCATGTCGTTCCTCCTGTATGACGCCAGCGTACTACACATTCGCGTTCTCCTCAAGCCGCCGCCTAGATGGCGCACGTCATTCGTCGAACGGCTGCCAGGAAGTGCTGAGTGCTGGGTGCTGAGTCCTGAATGCTGAGTGCCGATCCGACTTCAACGTCCTTTTTCGATCTTGCGGCCTTGCCCGTTAAACCAAATCCGAATATGCTTCAGGCCCTATGGCCGATCTTTCAGCCGCTGCTGGATCATGTCCCAGATGGGCCGTAACCCCAGGCGATCAGCCCATTCGGCGATATAGGTGTCGTCAATTTCGGCACCGCTGATTCTCAGCATGCCGGTAATGTCGCGAAGGTGCTTTTCCGACCCTCCCTCCCGGTAGTACTCCATTTTTTTGATGATGACATCCTCGGCCGAGGCAAAGGCGGCCTGGTAGGATTCCGCTGGACGGAGCTTCCGAGCTCGCGCGAAGCGGCTGCGATCGAAGGGTGTCTCTTTCCGAACCATCACACCCACTTTCAATCCAGATGTAGGGCGGATAATGTTGAACTGTGTTTGTTGTTCGATCGCCATTCGAACGGCTTCTTCGCTCAGATAGAACGTCTCGGCCGGGAAGACGATCAACAGATCGGCGACCTGTTCGGCGCGAATTCCGGCGACCAGATCGATGTCGTTGGTCAATCTTGGCTCGCCGTACGCCATCGACGCGACCGAACCGGTGACGAGATAGGGAATCCCAAGCCGCTCGAACGTTCGCACGACCTGTTCGAGCAATTCATACAGCTCCATGCGAGAGCCTCCGTACCACTTCCCGGTCAAGCTGCTCGGCATCCCACTCCGGGTGCAAGGAGGCTAACTGACCCCGCAACAGCTTGCGTGCGGAACGCCATAATCCAAATCCGATCGCGAGGCGCTCGGCCGGCGTTTTTCGCCTTAAGACCTCCGCCATCGCCTCGTCGACCACTTCGATCCGTCGGATCTCTTTGATCATTCAGGAGCCTCCCTTGCAGTTGACGGACGGGCCTTAACACTGACTGACGGGCCCCGCCACAGAAAATTCGGGCGCCAGTGTATCAAGGACAGGTCAGGAGGTCACCGTCCTTTGATGCTCCAGCCCTCGCCATAGGGATTGTTTGATGAGTCATACCGATACGGACTGCCGGCTCCGAAGGGGTTATTGATCGAGTCCGGTGAAAGGGGCGAGCCGTAGCGGCCAAATTGATTGCTCCACCCCGCATTATCCATGAACGCTTCTGCTGCATTCGTGGATTCGCTGCTGCAACTACCCTGCATGCCTTGTCTTTGCATACAGGGGCGGGCTCGTCGTTCAGTCGATCAACGTACTGCAAAGAGTAGGCGTCGCTCCCTCGCGGCTCCGCGTGCCCGTTTCGCGACGCGACCGGGCGGTTTCGTCACGAACCGTCATGAATCATGTGGGCTAACGATACGTTTCCCAGGTCCTGTGGCCCATCCCCTCACCGTCTCCTCTCCCCACGGGCGAGAGGGCACGGGAGAGGGGGAACGACCCGCAGATCAGTACAATGAACTTCCATGACGCAACACCAGGGTTACGAGACTGCCATTGTAGCGGCGCACTGCGACATCTGGGGTCACAGCAGAGGGACCGGATTGGAAATGCAAGAAGGCCTTGCTTGTCGGGGACTTGCAATTCGCCGACGGGCTTTCGGCTTCCGCCATTGTGACATCCTGGGTCACGCCAAGAGGTGCTCAGTGCTGGGTGCTGAGGGGTGAATGAAGAATGAGAAATGAGGAATGTGAAATGAGGAATGTTGTCAGCCCTCAGTCGTCAAGCGGCTGCTCTGCAGCGTTGAGGGACGGGTGCTGAGGCGTGGATGAGCAGCGGTCGATTGGCGCGCGTCAAACCGCTTGGTCAGAGTCTGCGGGAGAACTTGATCCATTTGAAGGTGCGGCGGGTGCGTTTGCGCAGAAGCGCGAGGAGGACGGTGATCCAGATGATGCCGACGATCACGGCCCGCTCGCCAAAAGAAGGTGAGCTGTCAATGCCATGCGACATGATCACGCGGGCAAGTGCGAGCATCGTGGCAATGGCGGCCATGATGGTCACCGGCAGGATGTCGTCCTCGGCCGACCAGAGGGCGATCCACACCACCGGGATGACGAACAACGCATGCCAGGGCACGTCGCCGAAACCTGCCCGATAATCGAGCGCGGCCACCCCAAGGGCCACGCCCAGAGCCAGGAGCATGGTGCCAAGACTGGTTTTTGGTTCTATCACGGCCTGGTCTCTTCCGGACTTCTTTCATGCGCGCACGTCCCACCTTACCCCGTCGGGTCGATGTCACACAATCAGCGGTGAGGACTCGCGGACGAGCTGCCGAGGGGAACTTGGATGTATTGAGGACGACGAAGCGGTACCGCTGCATGTCGTGCAAGTTGCACAGGTTCATCGCCAACCTGTCATTCGCCGGCGGTGGGGAAAGCCAATGGCCAAACGCGACAGCAACAGACCTCAAGGAGGCGTGGAAAATACGTGTATTTCGCCTGTTGCGTCCTTTCAAGAAGAAGAGTAGCTTCTTCTCCGGCCCGCTTTTAGCAAAGGAGGTTCCTATGAGATCGCTGAAACCGCTCCGGCTTTTCGCCCTGACCGTTGCGTTGCTGCTCTCGTTCACGACCCCGGCCTTGGCCGATCTGCTGGCCCTCTTGAACTATGAGAGTAAGCCGAATCAGTCGGTGAGGCGGGAAGGGATCGCGATCATGGAGATCGATCCCGAGTCGTCGGACTTCGGGAAGATCTTGATGGAGATTCCGCTCCCGCCCGATCTCGTCGCGCATCACATCTTCTTCAACCGCGATCGGACCAAGGCTTATATCACGGCCCTGGGGAAGAGCATCTTGCACGTCGTGGACCTGACTAAATTTCCGTACCGGCTCCACGCGATTGACGTGCCGGATTGCCAGGTCGGCGAGGATCTCGTCGTGTCGGAAGATAACCAGACCTGGTATCTCACCTGCATGGGATCGAGCACGGTCATCATGGGTGATGCGGTGAAGGACCAGCCGATCAAGACGATCAGCGCGTCTGGGTCGGCCGACGCCTTCATCCTGTATCCGCACGGCATTGCGATTCATAACGGCATCGACCGGGTGCTCATCACCAGCACGGTGAAGCCGGATATGTCGGAACAGGGCGACACGGTGACGGTGCTGGAGGCCAAGACTGGCAAGGTGCTGTCGACGCACAAGCTGGCCTCGAAACCGGCTCCCGCCAAATCCGCCCCCGTCGAGATCATGTTCGCTCCGAATGCCGACCCGCCGGTGGTCCACATTACCAATATGCTCGAGGCCACGCTGTGGGCCGGAATCTGGGATCCCAAGACCCAGACATTTTCTTTCCACCAGATCGATGACTTTGGTCCACGGCAACAGGGCATGCCGTTGGAAATGCTTTACAACGCGAAGGGAGACCGGTTGTACGTCACCACGGCCAAGCCGGGGTTCGTGAATCTCTATGACAACAGCGATCCGCGGCAGCCGAAGTTTCTGAAAGCCATTCCCGCCGCTCCCGGCGCCCACCATAGCGTGCTGTCTCCGGATGAGCGGTATCTATTTGTCCAGAACAGTCTGCTGAACCTGGAAGGCATGAGCGACGGGTCGATCACGGTGATCGATCTCAAGGATGACAAAGTCCTGGGCAGCATCGATACGTTGAAAGCGCAGGGGTTCAACCCCAACTGCATCATGCTGCTGCCGAATCACTTCAAACAAGGCGGGTTGCGGGCCAACGCACGGTAGAGAATGCGAAATGTGAAATGAGAAATGATGAATGAGGAATGGCGAGGAATGATGAGGAAATGGGGGGCAGATGACGCTCAAGATGTTTTGCGGCCTGCGTCAGGCTGAGCCGGAGCCCTATTCGGAGGTGGAGAGGACGGACCCTCGATCGGCAGCGTGATGTGGAATGTCGTCCCCACTCCTTCCTGGCTTTCAACCGTAATGGCGCCGCCATGGGCATCCACCACGTCCTTCACGATCTTCGTTCCGAGTCCCGTCCCTCCCACCTTACGGCTGATCGCCTGGTAGGTGAAGAGGCTGTCCCGGACTTCGGGTGACATCCCCTTCCCCGTGTCGATGACCGAAAGCAGGATGTGCTTTCCCGATTCATCGGTGCGGCCCTGCACGGTGACCGATCCACCCGAGGGCACTTCGGGGATCGCGTTGTTCACCAGATTATAGATGGCGTTGAAGAGCCGGCTCTCATCGGCCCGAATCACCGGCAGGGCTTCGAGAGCCTCGGTGCGAAGCGTCACCCCTCGTTCGTCGGCCAGGATGCGGAGCGTTGCATAGACGCTACTGACGACATCGGCCAGGCGGCAGGGTGCAAACGTGGGGGCGCGCGTCAGGCCCTTGACGGAATCGGCGATCTCTTTGACCCGGTCGTGGATGCGACGGGATCCGTGTCGGATCATTTCAATGAGTTCATGCGTCAGATCCCGACTGGGTTTGGCGGCGCTCGCCGCGGGCTGCGGCAGTTTCGAGAAGCATTCGCTGAGCTCCTCTTCCAGAAGTCCCGCTCCGGTCACGATCGGCATCAGCATGTTTTTGAGGTCATGCCCGATGTCTCCCAACACCCTCGCCACTTCGGCGAGCCGGTGTTCTTCCACCAGTTGGGCTTCGGTCCTGCGGAAGGCCTCTTCTTTCCTCTTGCGATCGACAAACAGTCCGATCTTGATCCCGATATCCGCCACCATGTCGAGGATATCCTGGTCCGGTTGACGACTGTCCCGGGAGAAAAATTCGATGACGCCGTACAGTTCCTCGCCCTTGCGCACGGGAAAGGCAAAGCCTCCGTGCAGGCCGACCCTCGCCGCCATCGGCGCGCGGCGAAACGTGGGGTCCGCGACCACGTCCGGAATCCAGATCGGCTTTCCGGTGGCCCAGGCACGACCGATCAATCCCTCCCCGCGTTGAAACGTCCCTTCCCTGCTGTCCCGGACGAACTCGGTGGCCTCGACCTGCGGCGCATGCCAGAGGTCGACGAAACAGAGAACTTGCCTCTCTTCATCCAGACTCCAGAACATCCCCAATTCCCAATCCAGGCTCTCGCCGATGGCTTGAAGCACGGCCTGCCCCGCGTCCTTCAGCGTTGCGGCGTCGGCCAGGACCCTGGTCACGGCATATTCTGCGGCCAGACGCCGTTCCGAGCGTCTCGTTCGAGACAGGGCTTCCCTGAGGTCGGCGACCATGAGTTCGTATCCACGGCCCGCATAGGCCAGGACCCACGCATAGGCGGCCAACCGCAGCAGATGCCAGAGCCACCATCCACTGTCCCACGGGGAAGAGAAGAGGAACATGATCTCGGCCAGTCCGAACAGGAAAGCCAGGCTGGCCAGTAGAGAGGTCTCCGGCCTCCCCGACTGTCGGAACTCCACCCAACATCCGGCTGAGCCGGCGAAGAACAGCAGGACGGCCAGGCTGTTCATCGCGATGGCGCTCAAGGTGAATTGGTCCTGATGGGTCATCGCGGGGATCAGTTCGGGGAACGAAAGTGTCCAGAGGCCGAGGACGATCCCACCCGCCGCTGCGCTGTTGGGGATCAGCCTGGACCAACGCCTGTCGGAATTCTTCGGAGGAAGCCAGACGAGCGCGTACCCGAATCCACCGCACAGGCTCGCCGCACTGCGCAAGAGGACAAACCCGTCGCCGGGAGGCGAGAGGGCATGGAAGATTTCGAGCAGGCCCATGCCGAGAAACCCCGCCGCGATGCCTTGTAGCTTCCCGCCGTCCCATTCGGCTCTCCGTGAAAATAGCAGCAGGGCCATCAGCACGGCCGCGAGGCCGCCCAACGCTTCCGCCGTGGAATGAAGCGGCAGGTTCACCCAGATTCGATGTGGCCACAGGGATCGGACGATCAGGCCGGAGAGGAGCGCTGCCGCTGCCATCGCGACCAGGACGAGCATCGGCGCCGACTGTCGGGTTTTCATCATCACACGCCCCTGGTTCAAGAACGACTCCGATGGTGGTTACGGATGGCGCCGGAGGAAGGCGAATCATCAGGCGGGGCGATGTGGACCGGATCGCGCCACAACGACAGGATCGTTCCCATCTCGGCTCCCATGCGGGCCTCCTCCGTGGGCGTGATCGGCGAGGAGAATCATAGCACGGGCGGATGACGGGTAACAGAAGCGGGATAAGCGAGACCGATGTATGAGGCTCAGCGCCGAGGGCGGATCTGGAGAAAGTCCTGGTGGACAGAGAGGCGATAGGCTCCGTCGCCTGCAGCACAATGCTTTGTCAGATAGTCTTCCACGTCGCGCCTGGTGGGCGGCCGGCTGATCGGCAAAAGATTCAGCATGAATTCGGCGACGGCGTAGGCGACGGCGGGGTCCTGGGTCTCCACATGGGCGGGATCCATGGTGGTGACGATCTGGTAGCGGCCGTCTTGTTTGGCGCGAAAGGCCGTGACGAGGCCATCGAGGGCGCCGGCGTCGATGAACACCCTGCGCTCGGGCAAGCCGTTGACCAGCGTCTGCAGGAACCGCTTGGCGTTTCGCTTCTGGTCCGTGTGGTCGAGAAAGATCTGGAAGGCGCGCTTGTAGTCCTCGCCCTGCGAGTCGAACACCTTCATGGATTCCGGGTCTGTCACGGGAAGCGTCCTGCCAAGGTTCACCCGGCCGGTTGTCTCACGGCGCCGAACGATACACGTTTTTCAGGGGGAAGGCCAGCGGCGGAGGGCGGCGGAACCCTCCACATTGACCCATCCCTTCCATTTCTATACTCTCCCCCGGACACGAGGTGGCGATGATGAAAATCCTGTTGGGCGTCGTGCTGGTGTTGGTCCTGTTGGTCGTGCTGGTGCTGGCCCTTCCGTTTCTCATCGATCTCAACAAGTATCAGGATCACTATCGGCCGCTGATTGAAGAGGCGCTCAACCGCAAAATCGCGCTCAAGGATATCCGGTTGACCATCTGGCCTCGCCTGGGGGCCCGCGTGGCCGGCTTCATGGTGATGGACGATCCCGCCTTCTCCTCCGATCCCTTCGCGTCGCTTGCCGCGTTGGAAGTCGGGATCAAGCTGATGCCCCTGCTCTCCGGCAAAGTCGTGGTGGAGGAGATCACGCTCCGTGACCCGGTCATCACGGTGCTGAAGAACAAGCAGGGATTGCTGAACGTCTTGACCATCGGACCGAAGGGGCCGGCCAAGCCGGAAGCGCCGAAACCGGAAGTTCCTGCCGCGCCGGCCGGCGGACCGCTGCAAGCGCTGGCCTTGCTGGCCGTGGACCGCGTGGCGATTGTCGGCGGGAAGCTGACCTATCAAGACCAGTCCACGTCCAAACCGACGGACTATGTGATCGACCATTTGGAATTTCTGCTGCAATCGGTCCATCTGGGCGAGTCCCCCACCCTCCACCTTGCCGCCACCCTGCAACCCTTCAAGCTGCCGGTGACGCTGGACGGATCGTTCGGTCCCCTCGTGGAGACGATGGACTTGCAGCAGTTCCGCTTCGACCTGGGAATCGGAAAGATCATGCTGAACCTTGCTGGCCGGGCCGTCGGCGGGCTGCTCGATGCCAGGCTGGCCTCTCCCTTCATTTCGTCCGCGGACCTGCCGATGGCTCTGCCCTTGACCAAACCGGTGCAGGTGAAGGATCTTCGGGCAACGGTGAAGGCGACGTATCCGCCCAAGGAAGGCCTGCCTCCCCTCGAGCTGGCCGAAGTCCCGAACCTCAGTCTGGCTGTCGTGATGGGTGACTCGGTGGTCGATGTGAAAGGCTCGGTCCTGGGAGGCCGCGCGACTATGACCGCCTCTTCACCACGAATCAGCACGGCCGATGTGCCGGTGGCCCTGCCGCTCAAGAAACCGCTTGAGATCCAGGATCTGCTGTTGGAGGCCGGCCTGAAAGGAGAAGACGCGCGCCTGTCCAACCTCTCGTTTCACCTGTTCAACGGTCAAGCCAAGGCCGAGGCCGGTATGACGCTCGGATCATCGGCCCCGCCGCCGTTCAACGGCAAGGCGACGATCCAAGGATTGCAGCTTGGTCCCGCGCTCCAGGCCCTGGGGACGGATAAGGTGTCCATGAGCGGGACGGCTACCGCCCAGCTTAATGTGGGGGGCCAGGGGTTTTCGATGCCGGACCTGACCAAAACGTTGGCCGGGACGGCTCGCTTGGCCGTGCGGGACGGGAAGATCGAGGGCATCAATCTCATGCAAGAGATCGGGACGGTGCTCAAGGTGGCCGGGGTGTCTTCGGAACGGGTGAATGCGACCCTGTTCTCGACCATCGAGACGGACTTGGCGGTCAAGGGCGGTATGGTGGCCGTCCAGCGGCTCCTCATGGACAGCCATGATTTTCGGGCGACCGGCAACGGCACGGTCGGGTTCGACCAGGCGCTCAACCTCGCCCTCAACCTGAATCTATCGGAGGCGATCAGCCAGAAGATTGCCCGCTCCACCCCGGTCGTCAAGCTCGCCCTCAAGGACGGACGCCTCGCGTTGCCGTTGAAGATCACCGGGACGGTCCAGGCCCCGAGCTACCAGGTGGATATGAAGGCGCTGGGCGGCAGAGTGCAGGAACAGGTGAAGGAGAAGGTCGAGAAGAAGGTGGAAGAGGCGGTCGAAGGGCTGATGCAGGGCACCACCAAGCCGGAGGATCTGAAGAAACAGGGGAAGGAATTGCTCAAGGATCTGTTTGGGCGCTGAGGAGGAGGCCGCATGCACACGATGGAACTGATCCAAGATTACCTGGTGCGCTACGGCTTCCGTCTCCTGGGCGCGTTGGCGATCCTCGTCGTCGGGGCCATGGTGGCGAAGCGGGTCGGCAACTTCACGCTCAAGGCTCTCGAGCGGCAGGAGATGGAACCGCCCGTCCGCCGGCTGCTCTCCCAAGTCGTGCAGGGGCTGGTGTTCATGCTGGCCATTCTGGCCGTCCTGGACCAGATCGGCGTCCAGATCGCGCCGCTGCTCGCCGGCTTGGGCGTGGCCGGCTTGGGGATCGGCATTGCGCTCCAGGGCGTGCTCAGCAACGTCATCGCCGGCCTTTCGATCATCTTCACCAAACCCTATCGAGTCGGCGAACATATCTCGCTGCTCGGGGTCCATGGGGATGTCGTGACGATCAGCATCTTCTCAACGATCCTGGTCCATCCCGACCGCTCCCGCGTGGTCATCCCCAACCGCAAGATCGTGGGGGAGATCCTCCATAACTTCGGGACGATCCGTCAACTGGACCTCTCGGTCGGCGTCTCCTACAAGACGGACATGGCCAAGGCGCTCGAGGTCGTCCGGGAACTGTTGGCCCGGCACCCGCACGTGTTGAAGGACCCGGCGCCGATTGTCGGGATTGCCGGGTTCGGCGACTCTTCCGTCACGATCGCGATCAAGCCCTGGGTGCCGGTCCCGCAGTTCGCCGCCGCGCAAGCGGAACTCAACCGGGCGATCATCGAACGGTTCCGCGCCGCCGAGATCGACATCCCGTTCCCGCAACGGGAGGTCCGGCTGTTGTCCGAAGCGCCGGCCCTGTCCTAACCCCTTCCGCCTTGCGTTTCACGTCTACATCTTTCGTCTTGCGTCCTCTCGTCTGACCGTCTGACGTCTCCCGTTGTCCCGCCTTCCGTTTCACTTTTCACGTTTCGCGCATGGAAGGACTTGTCCGCATCCGCCGGGTTCTCTTAGAATGCCGTCACCAGGAGAGACTGCATGACGCCGGACGATGCGCGCGCCCATTACAACTATCTGATGACCCTCTGTATCAGGCGGGAGGAGGCGTTTGGCCCGCTGGCACTGGCCTTCCTGCGGGAGCAGGACCTCGGCCGGTTGGGCCTCTTGCCGGAGGAGCAGTTCAACCTCTATATGGCGACAGCCGATGCCTTTGCGGCGGAGCCGAAGCGGTATGCGCATAAGCTCGAATGTCTGCAAAAGGCCAGCGACCTGCTCCCCAAGACACGGTTCTGGGAGCCGGGATTAGCCCGGCAGTTGACGCAGGACATCCAGCGGACGGCCGCCGAAATCGACATCTATACCCAGGCGATGCGTGTGCCCCGCGCGCATGACCTGAAACAGCAGTTGTTCATCGTCGAGACCGACGCGCCGCAGTATTACCTCGACCTGGCCCAGAAGCGCGCCGCCGCCTACTATCAGGCCAAGTACCGGCTGCCGCCTGAGGCCAAGACCGCGCAGCACTTCGGCGGCGCCCCGAAGAAGTTCGATCCGGACAATCCGGCCATCCAGAAGGAATTTCCCGGCGCCTGCGCCCCCTTCATGAGCGCGCGCACCAACGCCTTTCACCTGCTGCTGCCGTTCGATCTGAAGATCAGCCGGACGCCGGACGATCCGCTGGAAGGCGGCGTGCGGATTTTTTACGCCAAGCTGGGCTATTCCTATCCGCTCCGCTACGAAATGGGGAAGCTCTGTAGCTATCACGACGGGCAAATGTTGGACGTCGCCTTGGACGACCCGAACCTCAGGTTCGTCTCCGTCTCGGCCATCAAGGAACCGGAGTTCCGCTTTGTGCCGGACAACCAGCCTCCCGATGTGCCGGCCGATCTCGCCTACCCCATCAGCGTACTCGACCATGTCGGCTCGCTGGGACCGTTCATTCAAGTAAGCTGCAAGTTCAAGGTCTGGTTCGACGCCTCGGTGGTGTCCTTGTTGATTCAAGGGGCGCCGGATTTGACCGAATATGGTGTCCAGGGCGCCGCCGGGCTCATGACGCGCACCTACGCCTCGGACAAGGTGGAATCCTACGCCCAGTCGTTTCGGGAGCCATGGCAGGAGGGGTTGAGCTACAACTTCGTGAACCTCCATCTGGGGCTCCTGCCCGGCATGGAATCCGCCGTGATTCCCTACAACACGCCGATCTTCACCATCTTTCCCGTGCTGAATCGCCAGGCCTACCGGTTTCAGGACCGGTCGCAGCTTGGCCAGGACAGACCCTCGTGACTCCTATCGACCTCCGCAGCGATACGGTGACGAAACCGACGCCCGCCATGCGGGAGGCGATGGCGCAGGCCCCGGTGGGCGACGACGTGTATGGGGAAGATCCCACCGTCAACGCGCTTCAAGAAAAGGCCGCGGCGCTGCTGGGCAAGTCCTTTGCGCTCTTCGTCCCTTCAGGGACGATGGCGAACCAACTGAGCGTTCGCGTCCTGACCAAGCCGGGCGACGAAGTCATCCTGGACAGCAGATCCCACATCGTCCGATACGAACAAGGGGCCGCTGCGGCCCTCTCCGGCGTGCAGTTGTTCACGATTCCGACCGAGCGCGGCTTGCTGGCGCCCGAGCAGGTGCAGGCCGCCATCCGTCCGAAAGACCCCCATACCTTGCCGACCGGGTTGATCTGCCTGGAGAACACGCATAACGCGGGCGGCGGTTCGATCTATTCCCTCACGGCCATCGAGCGGATACACACGTTGGCCCGCTCGCAGGGCATTCCGATGCATCTCGATGGGGCGCGGCTCTTCAACGCGGTGGTGGCGACTGGAATTTCCGCCGCCGCCTATGCCCAGTACTTCGACACCGTGTCGTTCTGTCTCTCGAAAGGTCTGGGGGCCCCGGCCGGATCGCTGATCGTCACCAACCATGAAGAGCTGTCTCTGCGGCTGAGGCGATACCGGCGCATGTATGGCGGGGCCATGCGGCAGGCCGGTATCCTTGCGGCCGCCGGCTTGTATGCGCTCGACCACCATATCGTCCGGCTGAAGGAAGATCACGACAATGCCATCCGGCTGGCCCGCGCGCTCCGGTCGCTGCCGGCCGTGAAGGTGGATCTGGGACGGACCGAAACCAACATCGTGCTGTTCGACGTGCCGCAGCAGTCCCGCCCGGCGAGCGAGATCCTGGGGGCCTTACGAGAAAAGGGAGTCCTGATCAACGCCGTCGGGCCGACCACCTACCGTGCCGTGACCCATCTCGATGTGTCCGCCGACGACATCGACCGGGCAGCCGAGGTCTTTTCGGCGGTGCTGGCGACGTGAGAGACCTCGGACGTTCATCGTCAAGCGTTAAGCGTCAAACGTCAATCGCGGAGAAACGGCTAAACTCCGCGCGATTGTTCTTCTCGCTCCTCGTTTGACGGTTGACGAATGACGCATGACGAACACCACGGCGCTTGGCCGCGGTGGGTTCGTTGACACACTTTCGATCCCATCTTTAGAATGCCAGAGAACTACGGAGGCCGGATGCCGCTCGAGACCGTGTCGTTTCAGCAGATCAGCCGGATTCTCGAACTGACGGATCAACTGGGGTTGGACCGCGAGTGGATCGAAATCCCCCTCTCCACCGAGAGCCCCGGCCTGGTGAGAAAACTGAAGTCGGGAAAATTGGAGATCATCGTGGATGCCGACCGGCCGTTCGACCAATGGCTGGCGGATCTCCCGTCCCAGATTCAAGGAGCGACCGGAGGCTAACCCGCATTATTCACGATGACTTCTACTGCAACCGCCGATATGCCGCTGCGACAAGACTGGCCGCGCCTGAAGGGCAGCCAGCCAGGCGGGCTCGCCGCTCGCTCCCTCGACATACTGTCGCAAGTATGCCTCGGGCTTTCGCGGCTCCGCACGGGGCACCCATTGCTCTTCTCCATGCAATGGGTCCAACGCATGGCATCTCCGCGGTTTCGTCACGAATTCTCGTGAATAATGCGGGCTAACCGGCGTTCTCACGAAGCACCATGCATGAAGATGTGAAACCGGCAGCGTCCGAGGGCGAGACGGTCGACGGGCCGACCCGTCAAGAATTGAATGCTGAGTTGCTGGCGGTGCCGGACCTTCCCGAACCGCCCGAGGCTCTCGAACCGCCGGGATTCGACGAGATCCTGTCGCATGCCCTGAGGCACGTAAAGGGCAAGCGGGGCGGCGATCTGGTGGCGGTGCTGCTGACCGGATCGGCGGCGCGCCGCATGTTGACACCCCACAGCGATCTGGATTTGATCGCCGTCGTCAAGGGAGAGGCGGATCGGGACGAATTGATCCGGGTTGCGGATCGCATCGTCGATATCCGGTATCGGGGCCAGCGCCTGATGGAGGAGGAACTCGCCTATTCTCCAAGGCTAGCGTCGTTGCTGCGCAAGGCCCGCGTCCTGTTCGATCACGAGGGGGTCGGCGCCCAACTGGTCGAGCGCGCCGCCGAGCGGTTTCGGCAAGGACCGGAGCGCGTGGCCCTGTTCGAGCAGATCCGCTTGAAAACCGAGTGCCTGCATCTCCTGGGAAAAGCCGAGGACTTGCAGCGCAAGCCGGCGACCGCGCAGTATCTGCTGGCCCTGTTTGTCGACCGGTACCTGGAGGCCTTTTTCCGCTTGCGCGGATTTTGGCCGACGGCGCCAGCCGACGTGATTCGTTTTTTATCCTCCCGCGATCCCGCGATCGGCGGGCTTGTCGAGCGGTTTCACCTGGAGCCGACGGTAGCGGGCAAGCTCAATCTTGGGCGGCAACTGGCCGATCTGTTGTTTAAGGATATCCCGCTGCCGGCCCGGATCGACTAGCCTGCAGTGTCGTCATACGTCATCCGTCAATCGTCAAATGGTGACTGAAAGGGCATCTGCACGAAGCTTCGTTGCTTCCTTACGATTGACGTGTGACGATTGACGATTGACGTTCCTGCTCATGGTTTGAGTTGAGGAGAGGAGAGTTTCTTATGGAGATCGGATTCATCGGGCTTGGCAAGATGGGCATGAACATGGTCACGCGGCTCCGGCGGGGCCAGCACCGGGTGGTGGTCTATGACCGAGCGACGGAGCTGATCAAACAGGCCGAGCAACAGGGCTGCGTCGGCGCGACGTCCCTGGCCGATCTGGCTTCGAAACTGGCGGCTCCGCGGACGGTCTGGATCATGGTGCCCTCCGGCGCTCCGACCGAAGACACGATCCGGCAGATGGCCGCCCTGTTGGCTGCGGGCGATGCGATCGTGGACGGAGGCAATACGCGGTTTCACGACGACTTGCGGCGCCATGCCGAGCTGAAGGCCAAAGGCCTGCACTATGTGGATGCGGGGACCAGCGGCGGCGTGTGGGGGCTCGCCAACGGCTATTGCCTGATGGTCGGCGGCGACCGGGCGGTCGTGGAGCGGCTGTCGCCGGTGCTGACCACGTTGGCGCCGCCGAACGGTTGGGCCTATGTGGGCGGGCCCGGCGCGGGACATTATGTGAAGATGGTCCATAACGGCATCGAGTACAGCATGATGCAGGGTTATGCCGAAGGGTTTGAGCTGATGGCCAAGAGCGGATACGATCTGGACCTGGCCCGCATCGCCGATCTCTGGATGCAGGGCAGCGTGGTGCGGTCCTGGCTGCTGGAACTGGCGGCGGCAGCGCTCAAGGAAGACCCCAAGCTCGAAAAGCTGAAGGGGTTCGTCCAGGATTCGGGAGAAGGCCGATGGATGATTCAGGAGGCGATCGACAAGGACGTGCCGGTGCCGACCTTGACCATGGCCCTGTTCACCCGGTTCCGCTCCCGGCAGGAACAGTCCTTTGCCGAGAAGATGCTGGCGGCCTTGCGGAACGCCTTCGGCGGACATGCCGTTCGCCGGTAACCCTTATGTCCCCGGGAGCCCTGCCCTATGACTGCTGACGCCGAACGCATCCATGTCGAGACCGCGACCAACGGATTGTCCCCGGTCGAGCCCTGCACGGTGGTGATTTTCGGCGGCTCGGGCGACCTCGCCAGGCGGCGGTTGATCCCGGCCCTCTACAATCTGTTGCTCGACGGGTTGCTCCCCGAGAAGTATGTCGTGTTGGGGTTGGGACGGAAGCCGATGACCGACGAGGAGTTCCGCGGGGTGGCGCGGGAAGGGATCACGCGCTTCTCCCGCCAGGCCCTGAGCGACGAGAAGTGGCGGGATTTCTCGAATCATCTCTTCTATCAGCCCGGCGACACGGACGATCCCGCCACCTTCCAACAGATCAAACAGCGGGCGGAGGAGATCGAACGGCAGTTCGGCCTCCCCGGCCACAGGATTTTTTATTTGAGCATTCCTCCGAGTTCCTTTACCACGGTGTGTCAGGGGCTTGAACAATCCGGGCTTGCCGTGCGTCCGGCTCAAAATGTCCCCTATGCGCGCATCATCGTGGAGAAGCCGGTGGGCCGGGACCTTCAATCGGCCAAGCACATCAACGCGGTGACCGGCCGGGTGTTCGACGAGTCGCAGATCTTCCGCATCGACCATTATCTCGGGAAAGAAACCGTTCAGAATCTCATGGTGGTCCGGTTTGCGAATAGCTTGTTCGAGCCGGTTTGGAACCACAAGTACATCGACCATGTGCAGATTACGGTCAGCGAGGCGGAGGGCGTGGGCACGAGGGCGACCTATTACGAGGAAGCGGGCGCGCTGCGCGACATGATCCAGAACCACCTGCTGCAACTGCTCTGTTTGGTGGCGATGGAACCGCCCTATTCGCTGGACCCGGACGTGGTGCGCAACGCCAAGATGGAGGTGCTGCGCTGCCTCCGGCCGATTCGCGGGAAGGACGTCGAATCCTTTACCGTGCGGGCTCAGTATGCGGAGGGCCGGGTGCAGAAGGAACAGGTGCCCGGCTATCGTCGCGAATCCGGCGTGAACCCCAATTCGACGACCGAGACCTATGTGGCCGTGAAGTGTTTCGTCGAGAACTGGCGCTGGTCCGGCGTGCCCTTTTATCTGCGCACCGGCAAGGCGCTGCCGAAACGGGCCAGCGAAGTGGCCGTGCAGTTCAAAGAGATTCCGCAGATCCTGTTCAATACGAATCCGCAGCAGCCCCAGCCACCGAATGTGCTGGCCCTGCGGATTCAGCCGGAAGAGGGGCTCTCGCTGCGAATCGTTTCGCGAGTGCCTGGCACAAGGGCCGAAACCCATCCGGTCGAAATGAGCTTCAAATACTGCGACGTGTTCGGCAAACCCTCACCGGAAGCCTACGAGCGGCTGCTGCTGGACGTAATGGCGGGCGACGCCTCGCGCTTCATGCGGCGGGATGCGGTCGAAGCTTCCTGGGCCTGGATCACCGACATTCTGGAAGGTTGGAGCCAACAGGGGCTTCGGTGGCTGCCGGAATATCCGGCCGGGACCTGGGGGCCGGTCGAAGCCGATCGGATGATTCAGAAGGATGGCCGGAGTTGGCGGATCTTGTAACTTGAGGACAGCAGGGAGAGGGATATTCGTCTGTTGTCATTCATCAAACGTATAGGGAGCGGCAAGTCTTCCACCCTGCCTCCTTCACCCTTCCTCGATGGACGGATGACGCTTGACGCATGACAATACGCCCACGAGTCGAGGAGAAGGCCGCCGGACCTTGTCAAAACCCTCCCAACGGTAGCTGCTTTTTGATTTCGTCCTTCTTCCCCAGGCCGCCGATGAAACGGCGAAATTCCCCCTGCTCATAGAGCGCGAGCGCGGGCAATCCGGTGATCTCCAGTTCGGCTGGAATCTGATGGTTCTCGCGCACGTTCATCTTCAGGATCGTGATTCGCCCGTCTACTTCCGGCTGAAGCCGTTCCAACTCTCCAAGCAGGGCCCAACAATGGCCACAGCCTGGTTGCCAGAATTCCACCAGCACCGGAATCGGCGATCCGCCGACAATCCGGTCAAACTCCCAGTCGGTCACATCCGGAATCATGAGATCAGTGCCGGCCTTGAGGTTCCGGATGGCGAAGCGGAAGCAAAGACCTGCTCATAGATCAAGTCGGCCAGCAGCCGGTAGCCGGCGGTGGTCAGGTGCAGTCCGTCATTGGAATAGACTGCCGCCAGTTGTTGGGTTGCGGGATCGGCAGTGGCGGCGAAGAGATCGATCAGGGGCAGGCCTTTGCGTGAGGCATAGTCCGCGATCAAGCCGTTGAGTTGGTGGCGCCGGGCCAGGTGGCCGGCGATCCAATCCCTGGCGTCGGGTGAATCGCCTGTGTCTTCCACTCGAATCGAGGGCACCGTCACAAGGATCGGTGTGGCGCTGGCGGCCAGGGCCTGTTCATACAATTTGACCAGGTTGCGCATGACTTCCTGCGGGTGCGCATTCCATCCCAGATCGTTGGTGCCGCCGAGAATGATGACATAGGCCGGGTTGTGCGCCAGCACGTCCTGCCGGAACCGCAGGACCATCTCGCCCGTCAATTCTCCGCAGATCCCGCTGACCCGGACCATAGCCCAACCTCCCAGGCGTTCTTGAAGAAAGTCGCCGTAGGGCGTTTCGCGCCCTGTAGGGTTCTGGGGCGTGGCGGTTTGAAAACCCGCCGTCAGGCTATCGCCGAAGCAGATGATCAAGGGCGGTGACGGCGGCATCGGGGTTGGTTGCAATCCGTGGCAGGCGTCGGACGAGCGATCGGCGGAATCTTGCGCATTGTACGCGGCCCTGTTGTAAGGGACAAGCAGCGAGCAGGACGTCCGGTCGTCATTCATCAAGCGAAGCTTGGTCAAGGGACATCATGCGTCGGGTCGCGCAGAGGGTGGAATTTCTTGACGAACCGGAGGGTCCACGGTACCACTAGCCTATGGACCAGCCCAAAACGGAAGGCCGCAGCCGAGCCTCTTCTCTCCTCGAAGGGAAGGAGCCGGAAGCGGTCGATCCTGAAGTGGCGGCGGTCAAACAGCTCCTCCGCCTGCTCGATAAGACCTCCAAATCCTATCGCACCTACGGTCCGCATAATCCCGTCGCGCAGAAATTCTTCGACCAGTTGTACCGGGGTCTCGAATCCCATTTGGCGATCTACCACCTGTTGGGATTTGTGATCCAACGGTCCGAACTCTACTTCAAAGACCAGTCGGTCTATCAGCCGGAAGCCGAGGGGACCAGCGAGAACTTCGCCTTCAAACTCTATGCTGACGGTATCAGGGAGTTGGTGATCTATGCCGGGGTCTCGCGGGAGGATCTGGCATTTTTTCTCGGCGCGCTCTGGGGCGGGACCGGACGGGATGGAGAGGAAGATGACGATGACATCGTGACCAGGCTCTGGGCCAAAAACTTGGCCACGATCACGATCGTCACGGCGGAGGAAATCGCCAAGGTGGCGGGGTCGCTCGATATCCTGAGCCCGCAGAATGCGGGCGCCATGAGCGCCCCTCCGGGACGGCTTCGCGAGATCATCGATCAGGAAACGTCCCGGCTGTCCAAAGGCCAGGGGGGAGCGGGCGGAGCCGGCGCCTCGCAGCGGGCGCGATTTCAATCTGGTCTGGCCGGATTCGAGACCACGGAAGCGGAAATGACGGCGCTCCAGGCCGAAATTACCGCGGAAAGCCGGCGGGACAGCGTGGTCTATCTCATCGAGGTCCTCTCGGCGATCTTCGTCTCGGAGCCATCCGAGCCGGTGTTGTCTCGTTGCCTGGATGTGTTCGGACAGGTCGTCCGGTCTCTCCTTGAACAGGGGAATTGGACGGTCGTCAATACCGTCCTGGGGTTTCTGTACGAATCGGAAGGGATGCGCTCCGGCCTGACAGAGGCTCAACAAGCGCGCATCGCGCAGATCTTTTCGGACTTGGGCTCACCCGAGCAATTGAAACTGATTGAAACCTGCCTGAACCGTTCGGCGGAGGTCGGGACGGTGGACCTCCTGCCGGTCCTGCTCCAATTGAAACCCGCCGCCGTGCCCGGCCTCTGCGGACTGCTGGCCAATCTTCAGTTCGCCGCCCACCAGGCCGTTGTGAGCGACGCGTTGATCACCCTCGCCAAGGAGACGCCGGAGCCGATCCTGCGCGGCCTGACGGATCGGCGGCCGGCCTATGTGCGGCATCTGCTCTCGATTCTTCACCGGTGGAACGACCCGCGTCACGTCGAGCCGGTCGAAAAGATTGTCCGCTATCCCGATCCGCAGGTCCGCAAGGAGGTCATTCGGCTCTTGGGGCACCTCCGTCCGAACGGCTCCGGGGTCAAGTTTGTCGGATTGGTTGGCGACCAGGATGAAACGGTCCGCATGGCCGCGCTCAAGCTGCTGAACGACGGCCACTACACGGTTCCGTTTTCCGCCTGGGCCCCGCTCCTATCCGCCGAGCCGTTTGCCGACCGCAGTCCGGCGGAGAAGCGCGCGGTCTTTCAAGCCGTCCGTCAGACGAGCGGCGACGAGGCGGTCCCCTACTGGCAGGGATTGCTCACCGACTGGTCCTGGACGAATCGAAAGAAGAAAGAGGATCTGGCGCTCCTCGCCGCCGAGGCGTTGGGGAAGCTTGCGACGCCGGCCGCCCTGCAAGCGCTTGAGCTGGGCCAGGCGAAAGGCGGCGGCAGCGTGCGCCAAGCATGCAGCAACGCGTTGATCCTGGCGGCGAAGCAGCAGAAGGCAAAATCCGCGTCCATGGGATGATCCGCCGTCGGAATGGTCTGACACATGAATGAGCCCACGACATCGCCGCCCGAGACCGGTGACGCCGAGACCGGCGGGCAGCCGTTCCTCACTCATGAAAAGTCGCTGACGCAAAAAATCGCCAAGGGGTCGGAGGCCGGCGATATTCTGGATCAGCAAATCCTGATGCTGGGGATCCAGTTGGTCACCCAGTTGAACGCCCTCATCAAGACCGCCCGCATCCATGGCCGTACCAATGCCGCGCTCGACAAGCCGGTCGAAGGCATGCTCACGCTGATCAAGACACTGGCTCACAGCGCCGCGGTGGTGCTGCGTCTCCAGAATGATTTTCTGTTCATCGGCGACCAGCATCTGAAGGTCAACGCCCAGCAGATGGCGGTCTTTTCGAGCGTGATCGACAGCTTGAACGCCTGGAAGGTCGGCGGGATTTCGTTCTCGAACGAGGTGGAGTCCAAGGACATCCGCGGGTTCGCGCATGTCTTCGTCACCGGGGACCCCGCGTCGAGGACGCTTCAGGATCTGCGGAAGGAGCTGGAGGGGCACGGCGTCAAGGGCATCGAGCTGGAGGATCCCAAATTTCTCAATCCGGCCGGAGTGAAACAGCAGAAGGCCGTGGCCAAGAACTCCTACATGTCGGCCGCCGGGGCCGTGGGCCACTTGACGCAGCAGGCCCGCGAAGGCGGGGCGGTCGGATTCAAACAGGCCAAGCGCGCCATTCAAAATATCGTGGATCTCTTGACGCAGGACCCGGCGACTCTGTTGGGCCTCACCACGCTCCGATGCCACGACGAGTACACGCACAACCATTCCGTGAACGTCGCGCTCCTGTCCATGGCGCTGGGAAACCGGGCGGGGTACTCCAAAGTCGAGCTGGCGGATCTCGGATTGGCCGCCTTGTTTCACGACGTGGGGAAATGCGCCATTTCGCTCGACGTGCTGAACAAGCCGGGAGAATTTACGAAAGAGGAATGGCAGACCATGCGCACGCATCCGACGGAGGGCGTCCTGACCTTGATCACATTGAGGGGGATCCACCATGTTCCCGATCGAATGGCCGCCGCCTCCTTCGAGCACCACATGAATTACGACTTTTCCGGGTACCCCAAGCTGGCGGTTGAGTGGAAACAGTCGGTGGCGAGCCGGATTGTGACGATTGCCGACTGTTACGACGCGATGACCTCCTCGCGCGTGTATCGGCGGGAACCGATGACGCCGTCCAAGGTGCTCCAGTTCATGTTCTCGAAGAGCGGGCAGTCCTTCGATCCGGTGTTGCTGAAACTTTTCGTCAATTGCGTGGGGATCGTGCCGATCGGTAGTTTGGTCCTGTTGGACACCAACGAATTGGCCGTGGTCGTGCGGCCGGCCCAGGACAAGGACAATGCCGAGCGGCCGGTCGTGCGGATGGTCGCGGACAGCGACGGCAATCCGGTCGAGGACGGACCCGAGATGGATTTGGCCCAGAAGACGGACGACGGCGAGTACCGGGTCAGCATCGTCCAGCTCGTCGATAACGCCGCCTATCAGTTCGACACCAGCCGGTATTTCGTGTGAGGTCTTCTTCCGTGCGTCCCGCTCGGACCCCTCCTTGACAGTGGCGGAAATCGAACGCTATCCTGCCGGGCGGTTGCTTGTGCGAGAGCCCCACTCTTCAACTCGCGGACAAAGGAGCGTGTGCGAATGAACTGGCTGGATCGGACTGCGATGTGGGCGTCAATCGTCATGTTATCTGGCGTGGTGGGAGCGATGGCGGGCTTGGTCGAGGCCGCCGACTTCAAGATGGGCGTGGTCGATCCTCAAACGGTTTTGGAAAAGACCAAGGCCGGGCGACGGGCGCTCGATACCCTGAAGGAATATGCCCAGGCCCGCCAGAAACTCCTGGCGCAGGACGAGGAGGATCTCAAAAGCATGGAAAAGCAGCTCAAGGAGCAGGAAAGCACCTTGAGCGACGCCGCCAAGAAGGAAAAGCAGGAAAAGTTTCGCACGAAAATCGGCGAGTACCAGAAGCGGCTGCAGGAGTTCAATCAGGAATTGGCCGCCAAGCAAAAAGGGTTGGTGGACGAGTACATGAAGAAGATCAGCTCGGCGACCCAGACTGTGGCGGAGAAGAGCGGGTTCGCCCTGGTGGTGGACAAGGGCAGCGAACAGACGATCAAGATCGTGATCTACAATAAGGACGCGATCGACCTCACGGACCAGGTGATCAAAGAGTTTGATCGGGTGAACAAGTAGGCGGCCTCCCCTCCTAGACTTGCCCCGCCCCGACCTCCTTCCGCAATCGATCGACAAGCCGGGCGAAGGCAGCGCACTCCCCTTCCGTCGAGACCGGGACCAATTCGATGTGGTCCGGTCCGCTGGCGCCCAGGCCCAACTCGATAGCTCGTTTGATCTGCCGCTGATCCCAGGGGCTCCCCTCCAGAATTTTCGGCCATTGCCCGTATGACCGGAGCAGGGCCAGCGCCGTCACGTCGAGCGCCACGCGATCCCCGCTGATCAACAAGAGGTCCGCCTGCGCGGGTGTGCCGCTCGTCGGCCCGCCTTCAATCATAATCGTGGTCCCGTCTGCGACCGTGAGCTGCGGATGCACGGCCAGGTTCAGCTCCGCGATGCGCTCATGCCAGTGCCCGGAGAGGAAGGCGACCGATGGTCGGTTGCGCGGATGCACGATCCCCACCCAATTCTTCAGGCTGCACGAGTAATGGGCAAACCGGTGGGTCTTGACGACGGGGACATTGATGACGAGATCGGCGTCATAGAGCGGTTTCGAGACATAGTATCGGCGGAGCACGGTCGCGCCAGGCGGCTCCACTCCGACCCAGCCCTCATCTTCGAGCGCAAGGATCTTGGCTCCCTGCCGTGCCGCCGCGGCCCGCATGCCTGTGGCTTCGAGATTGGCCCTGGTCGGAAACCGAATGAGCCCGGAGCTGTCCGCCACAGCCACCTCCCCCGCCCCGGCCGACCGAACCGATCGGATCACCGCCTCGACGACCAGCGGGTTGGTCGTGGAGGGCGGCGGCCGATCGTTCACGACATTGGGCTTGATCAGCACATGCTTGCCCTGTATCGGCAGTCGGATCAATCCGCCCAACCGCTCCAATCCGGCGGCCAGCATGGCATGCGGATCGCGGCCTTGGACGACAGCCACCAGCGAGCGGGCACCGTTGACGAAGGGATTGGGAGGAATCGGTTTGGGTTCGACCAGCGGCGCCTTGGGCTCGAACAGCAGGTCTCCGAGCAGCGAGCGGGGCGCCATCGCGATGGCGGCGTAGAGGCCGGCGCCGAAGCCGATCCGGCCGAGCAGGTCTCGGCGGGATAAATCGATCACTTCGTCCCGGTCCCTGATTCCAGAGGGTATCCGGCCTCCCGCCAGGCGCGGATGCCGCCGTCCATCGAGGTGACGTTCGTATAGCCCATGCGCTGGAGCGCATCCGCCGCCAGGACCGACCGATAGCCGCCGCCGCAATACAGCACGATCTCGGCCTGCCGATCGGGAATGAGGGTTTCGATGTCGCGTTCGAGGATGCCCTTGCCCAGATGGTGGGCGCCCTTGATGTGGTCCTTGCTGAACTCGTGGTCCTCGCGCACGTCGATCAAGTGAAGCCGCTGATGCCGATCGAGCTTGGCCTTGACGTCGTCGATCATGCACTCGCGAACCCGCGCGCGGGTTTCGTTGACCAGTTTGAGGAATCCGGGATTATGTGTCATCGAATCACCTGTGCGCCATCGTGGATTTCTTGAGCACCATGAGCTAGAACAACGCCATTTGTCCGACCACCGGACGGCGAAAGGTCTGTGGAATCGACCGGTCGCAGGGTTCCGGAAACCCCGCTTTGCGTGCGCTCACGGTAAAGAGCGTCTCGATCATGTTCCAATAGGCGCCGCTGCCTTCCTGGCGGCGGTAGAAGCGGCTGTCCGACAGTCTGCCGCCCCTGACTTCCATGAGCCGATGGCGGATCTTGTCGATGCGATCGGGAAACGCCGCCGCCATGCGATCTAGAAACACCGGTTCCACACTGCCAGAGAGCCGCAACAATGTGTAGAAGGCCTCGTCCGCGCCGGCCGCCCGCGCCTGTGTGAGCAGCGTGGGGATATCCTGATCGTTCAAGCCCGGGATGATCGGAGCCAGCGACACGCCGGTGGGAATCCCGGCTTTGACGAGCGCCTCGACCGTCGCGAATCGCTTGGCCGGAGACGGGACGTGCGGCTCGACCTTGCGCGCCACCTCCGCATCGGCGAACGGGATGCTGATATATACGCGCAGCCAGGCCCGGTCGTGCAGGCGGCGGAGCAGATCGATGTCGCGCTGGATCAGGGCGCTTTTCGTGATCACGCCCACCGGATTCTGAAACTCCGCACAAACCTCCAGACAAGCCCGCGTGAGACCATAAGTCGCTTCCAGCGGCTGGTAACAGTCGGTGTTGCCCGAGAAGACGATCAACTCGCCCCGCCAGGATGGCCGCAAGAAGGCCTGTCGGAGCAGATCCGGCGCGTCCGGCTTGATGATCAGTTTCGATTCGAAATCGGTGCCGGCGCCGAAGCCCCAATATTCATGGCTGGGGCGCGCGTAACAATAGGCGCAGGCGTGGAAGCAGCCGCGATAGGGATTCACGCTCCACCGGAACGGCAGGTCCGGGCTCTCGTTTCGGCTCAGGATCTCTCGGGAGTCGTCCTCGAAGACCTGAACCTGAACCGGCGGCGGCGGTTCAAGCCATTCGCGATGCTGCGATTCATAGGGGTTGGGTGGATTCGCAACCGTCAGCACGGCCTATGGTGTCTCTCGGCCCGTTGCCCTGTCAAGATTGTGGCAGATGCAAGGTGTCCGAAAGACGCAGGAGCAGGATCACGAAACGCCGCGCCTCATCGGACCTTGGTTTGACTCCGCGGAACCTCGATGTTATTGTCCGATCCCGATTCGAAAGGCATGTGATCATGTACGATCTCCGCTACTTGCGAGACCATTTGGAAACATTGCGGGCCGCACTGGGTCCGCGCGGCGCGGACGTGGCTTGGGACGGGCTGGCCAAGCTTCTGGAAGAACGGCGCGGCCTCACCGTGCAGGTCGAGACGCTTCGGCATCAACTGAGGAAAGGGTCGGAAGAAATCGCGCGGCTGAAGCGAGAGAAACAGTCGGCGGATGCGGCGATGGCGGAGATGAAGCTCGTGGGCGACCGGATCAAGGAGGGTGAGGAGGGGTTGCGGGCGATCGAAGAGCAGGTGGCCGAACTCGCCTTGCGGATTCCCAACCTTCCCCATGAGTCCGTTCCTGTCGGCAAGGGGGCGGATGACAATGTCGAGGTCCGCCGATGGGGAACGGCGTCGGTCATGGAGTGGCCCGCACGTGCCCATTGGGAGATCGGCGAAACGCTCGGCATCCTGGATTTCGAACGGGCCTCGAAGATCGCCGGGGCGCGGTTTGCCGTGCTGACCGGTTTGGGGGCGCGATTGGAGCGAGCGCTAATCAACTTCATGCTGGACGTGCATACGACGGAGCATGGCTATCGCGAGGTGCTGCCGCCGTTTCTGGTGAACCGGGCTTCGATGACCGGGACCGGGCAGTTGCCAAAATTCGAAGAGGATCTGTTCCGGTTGCGCGACGATCCCTACTACCTGATCCCGACGGCTGAGGTGCCGGTCACGAATCTGCACCGTGATGAAATATTGGATGAGGGATCTCTCCCGATCCGCTATGTCGCCTATACGCCCTGCTTCAGGCGAGAGGCCGGGTCCTACGGCAAGGACACCAGGGGTCTGATCCGGCAGCATCAGTTCAACAAGGTGGAGCTGGTCAGTCTGGTTAAAGCGGAAGACTCCTATGGCGAGATGGACCGGCTCACGGGCCATGCGGAAGCGATCCTTCAACGGTTGGGCCTTCCCTACCGAGTGGTCACGCTCTGCACGGGGGACATGGGGTTTTCGGCCGCAAAAACCTACGACCTTGAGGTCTGGCTGCCATCACAGCAGACCTATCGGGAGATTTCCTCCTGCAGCAATTTCGAGGCGTTTCAGGCGCGCCGGGCCAACATGCGATGGCGCGACGATAAGGGCAAGAAGGACGCCAAGACGGAGTTCGTCCATACCTTGAACGGCTCAGGATTGGCGGTTGGACGGACACTCGTGGCGATTCTGGAAAATTACCAGCAGGCCGATGGGTCTGTGATTGTCCCTGAGCCGTTACGTCCGTATATGGGAGGAGTCGAGCGGATTGAGCGATAGCGGATGTAACTGGATAAGGGATAATAAGGCCTGCGGTTTAAGTGGCGCTAAGCGAAGGCACCAACGGTGTCTCTCCGGCGGCAACAGGTGCGATACAACGTAAAACAGCCACCGGTTCAAGCGAGGCTTGCGATAGAGGGCTTCGTCCGCGGAGCCGCCGGATCTACCGAGGGGTGGTTATAGGAAGAACGGATGAATTACTGGAGGAGTATCTCCGCTCGCCGTAATTACGATAGACCGATAAATAAGCGAGCGGCTCAACCGAAGGTTGGTTATAGGAAAGCTGAATAAACAACAGCGGTGTTTCTCCGGCGGCGTCAATGAAGAGGGCTTCGCCCGATGAGCCGCCGGGTCAAGCGAAGCTTGGTATGGAGGGGTGACGGAGTGGCCGAACGTGCCGGTCTTGAAAACCGGAGACGGGGCAACCTGTCCGCGAGTTCAAATCTCGCCCCCTCCGCCATATTTTCCCGCGAAAACTGAAGATTTTGGTCTGAAATTGTGGCGGTTCTGTGGCGGTTCTCGATTTTTTGAAGGTCTTGAAGGTTGGCCAGCCGCTTGAGTCCCTCCGATAAGTCCGCCTCGCTCACAATCGCATAGCGCCGATACACGGCTTCAGTCTTGTGCCCGGTCAGCTTCATCGCCACAGACCGCGGGACCCCTGCCCGCTCGAAGTTCCTGACGGCGGTCCGGCGGAAATCGTGGGGGATGCGTTCCGGTACCCCTGCCCGCTTGCAGGCTTCTTTCCATCGCCGATACAGGGCCTTCACGTGAATAGGCTTCACCGTCCCCCGATCATTCCAGAAGAACACCCACGGCACCGCCTGCCCGGTTTGCATCTCCAAGGCAAGGGCCTTCTCCCACTGATTCCGCAGGACATAGGCGAGTTCCGGGAGCACGGCAAACGGCAGGGTTCGGCCTTCATCGTTTTTGGTCGTGCCCGGTTCCAGTCTCACGGTTCCTGCCTGGAAATCAACCTGCTTCCATCTCAGCGGGAGGACTTCGCTCGGCGTTCGCCAGCCGGTCAGATAGGCGAACGTCACAGCCCCTCGGTATGCCTCTGGGAGATGCGCCCGCACGGCTTCAAAGTCCCGCCGCTCGAAAAAGCCCTTCCGGGCGTTCTGGATACTGATAACTGGAAACGGCGGGACAATCGCCTTCCCCGCTCGTTCCGCCAGCTTGAAGGCCCGATGCAGATAGGTCAGCTCAAGTTTCACCGTGGCGGGCGCAATCTTCGCGGCCAGCCGGTCGGCCACATAGCGGTTGAGGGCGTCAAGCGTGATGTCACAGGCGCGCCGATGACCAAGGGCGGGCGTCAGGGCCTTCACGCACGTTTCCAGCCGTCGGGTGGACCGACGTTGATTGACGGCATACTCATCGCGCAACATCTGCATCAGATCATCGAAGGTCGTTTTCTCCAACTGAGGTCCGCGGAGCTGCCCCCTGCCCATCTCGCCAAGGCGCTTGCGCAGCAGCCGCACGGCATCCTGCTCATTGGTTGAGCCGGATGTCTCCCGATAGCGTTGTCCCCGCCAGTGGTATTGAATCCACCAAGTCGAGCCCCGCTGAAACAGGGTGCCAAGACCGCGCCGCTTCATCGGCTCCTCCTCTTGGTTGTGCGTCTAGTCGGGACGAGTTGCCCCGTGTGAACCTGGACCAGCATCTTGACGAGACGGGCCAGGGGCTCGCTAATACCCCGTTCTCCCCTCTCCGCTAAGGCAATGGCGTTCGTCGTCACTCCCACAGCCTCAGCGAGTTTCGCTTGGGTCAGCCCTAACACCGTTCGCAGTCTCCGTAGTTCCTCGCCGTCCATGTGGACTATATAACTAAGTTATATAACATCTGTCAAGCCCGTCGCGATGCAAACCATCTCTCAATCGCCTTCTCGGGAAACAACAGGACCTTCCTCGATGGCTGGCTGTGCGGCATCTGCTTTTTGTGTCGATAGAGCCATCTAGGCACGATGCCGTACCGCTCGCACACTTCCACCACGGTGAGATACCGCCCGGTCTCAACCGGTGCCGGGGTCGGCGTTGTGCTGGTCATGAGCTTGTACAGGGCTATGGTCTTGACTCGCTCAAGGTCCCCGATCACGTCCGACAGGGATGCCGGCGAAAGTGAGATCACGAGGCGCTCCAGTGTGCTGATGAGGTCAGTCAACTGGGGAGAAGGATTCCCATTCATCGGCGTTCCTGCCTCTGACGGTGTTTGTAGGACTGGCTCCCGACTGGGCCCCAACGGAGCCCAGTCGGGCGGGTGAGAGTTAGCCAGCGAAAGATCGCCTCCGGCCCGTTCCAAAGGCGTTTATGGGTGCGGCCTTTGATTGCACCCATAATTCCTGCCATATGGTCATCGTAACTGGGCGAAATCACACCGCATTCCTCAAGGACTGGGTGGTAGAGGTATCGGTACAGGTAGAAGAGAGGAAGAGTAGCCGTAAGAGTATTAATGATTCTGTTAATCATGAGGCCCCGCAACAAGCTCAACGAGATGGTCGATCACGGAATACTGCTGGGCGAGTGTCCGTGTGCCGCCATTGGCGTCTTTCTCTACCACTCGAACGGCAGCAAGAAAGATTTTGTTGCGAAACACCTTGGTTGTCATTCGACCCTGGCGCTCTGGTTTTCTGCCCGCAGCTAAGATCCAGTGGCGCAAAAATTTGTGTCCTGGCCCCCATGGATGCTTGCCCTTTGTCACATCGCAGACCATGTAGAGGTGAGTTCCATAGAATGCACCAGGCGTGACGGTGACAAACCAGAGAAACAATTTGGTCTGCCGCCACATATCCTTTCGTGAAGCTCTGACGAACGACACTTCATATTCGCCGGATGGCACCAGGGGAGGAACCTCCGTCGAACTATCAAACGTGAGGTCCTCTAGCGTCTCTGACATTGTTGCCCTACCTCCGCCGCAGCGGTCCGGCATTGCGTATCGGCAGCGCGATCTATGAAATCCCGCAGGTCCTCTTGCCTTATGAGAACCCGGCGACCTAACCGGACGACAGGCAGAATCCCCTCCCGCACCCACCGCCGAACAGTGCTCTCCCCTACGTTCAACTCAGCTTTGATTGTTTGAATGTCCTTGAGCATCAGTACCTCCTCTGAGTAGTCGTGATTGCTCACATCCCAAGGCTACTACGGTTCGAGGAGATATTTACTTATCACCGAACAGAAAGAAGGATGATATGGACGGGACGAGAGAATGCGGCCGGAGAGGATTACCTTGCCCTTGCCTGCCGTGGGGCAAGTGGATGGACCTTCATCATTGCCTTGGCATATCTGCGGACACCCTTATCGTGACTTTTGGCAAGTAAGGCGTACCAATCATAAAGCACAGCCTTCTTTTCTGCGTTAACCCTAGCGAGCCTCTTCCTGGCTCGATTGAGCTGTAGCGGCGTGGTCTTCAAGATTGCCTGACATACGGAGGAGAGGGATCGACTGAGTGGAAGGTCAGCGGGAGGAATCTCACGCCCTAGTGCTTCTGAGACAATTCTGGCTAGTTTTTCATTGCGCACCACGAGATTTTTGGTCGAACGGGTAAGGGCCATGAATTCGGCACGAATTTGACCCATGAGAGACGCATAGTCATGCAATAGCGTTTCATCTCTGCTTGCTGTCTTTGTCTCCTTTCTCCTATCCGAAAGCTCTGGCGTCGCACATTGCGCCGAAAGCCATTTGAGCGCTTTGACTGTGCCTAAATGATCCCGTCTGACAATGTAGTCCATGAGCTTTTCCATGAACCACTTCTCGTAACGTTGGTACAAATCATTGCGAAATTTCTCCATGAGATAACCCAGTCCACTCCCTCGTACGATTTGGATACTGGCAAGTTCGATCGGATGCAGTGTTTTAGTCATAGAAGTCTCCTTGCAGGGATAGCCGAGAATGTTGAAACAAAAAGCCCATGCAGGGGATTCTCCCCCCACATGGGCCTCAGTTGTGCCGGTGGTCCCGTGAAACTACGTTAGACAAGACTTCAAATCTGCTCAGGTTGTATTGAGGTTCAATCCCTATCCTCTCTGGGCGGCTCTGTCAACGAAGCCCATACCGCCCTGTTTATAACGCAACGCGAGGGCTCCCTCTCCCCTGTCCTCCCGCCCCCTATTAGCAATCTTGCCCTATTGGCGGCCTTGGTGCTGGCTTACTACCCCTGCACAACCGCATGCTTGCATGAAAACTCGTTTAGCTTCGCGGTGTTGGCTCCAGTGACGCCCGAAGCCTGGAGATCTCCTGATCAAGTTCTAACACGTATCGTTTGCCGTGGCGGCCGAAGCGCTTGGAGATTCGCCGTTGACGCTCGGCAAAAAGAAGGATCGCCGTTTCCTTTGGGAACCCCCAAACTTGTCTCCGATAGATCCGACCATCATGGTTCCAGTATCGCGTATAGAGCTTCTTCGGCAAGCCTGAGCGAACCAGTACGCGCCTGGCTCCCCAGCGCGAAAGTCCGAGCAGCCGCGCTAGATCCTGTACGGACCATGCCCCATGAGGTATGGTTCTGCTTGTCCAAGCGTCATCTCGTGTCATTTTTAGCCAAGGAGTAACCTCATGGCATCAACATCATTCGGCGAGCGTTTTCCAGTTGGGATTAGACAGAAATTGATAGAGCCCTGCACCGGCGCCGAGAAATGCTGGCTGACCCGCCATTAGGCCTTGGGTGACATCGGGGCCGAGCATTTGTCGCAAGTGCGAGAGAAGCAGGTTGCGTTGCGTCGTTGTCAGATTAAGGGTTGTGGCTCTGGCGTTAGGATCACCAGGCGGCTTCACCAGTGTATGGGAGACCATCGCAGCTACAGAGACTAATTGTTTCCAAGTATTATTCTTCGCAGCCCCGACCTTCGAAAAATGGTCAACCATCTCACCCATGTTTATGGTTCCTGGTGGACTATCCATCACCTTCACTTGCAACCTAAGAAGCTCCTCGTCCAGCATAAGGAGAGTCGAATAGATAAGTACGGCCGTCTCTGCTGAATCGCCGATCTTACTGTTCGTGCTGGTTTTGTAAGGGCTGAGAACATCTCTGGCACATTCATAATCGATAGCGGCTTTCCTGATATCGAGCATCTCTTGAATCTGCTTTTGAACGCCGTCTCCGTCGTGCGTTTTGCTGAGCTGCTCAACCGCACTCTTTGCATATCCGAGAGAGTCAACGAAGGCCATGGCAAAACTGAACCTATTTTCTCTATCTGCAGGTATTGATGAAATGCACACGGCCTCTGCGGGTGTCGCCACAAACTGTAAAACCACGACTATGAAAAGGACAAAAAGGCGGCTACCCAAAATCCTTCTCCTGATAGAGAGAGATAAGCGGGAATGTGAGACCAATTCTGCACCTATCTCCAGAGGTTTCATGGTTGTTTAAATCCTGAATAGATAAAGCCATTGGTTCGAGTGCTGTTAAGAGCAGCCGCGTACAGACGGCTGCTGCCCGCATCAAAATACCCGATCCCTGTCACGGTGTTGGTTCCATTCGAGCAAACACCCCCGCCAAATGTGATCGAAATGTCGTACACATTGCCCTTTGCATGTGGGCTGACGGTTCCGGCAAAGGTGCACCCGCTGGAGCCGATGCCGGTCACGGCTCCGTTCTGCGTGATAAACACCGTTGCCGTGTCGGTCCCTCCAAGAACTGCAGCATTGCCTGAGTAGGTGCCGGCGATAGTACTGAGCGAGGGGGTCTGTTCATAGGCCGGGTTATAAACGCTGTTGAACGCAATCGCCTGGTTGAGGCTCGGATATGTAACCGTGCCGTTCAGCAATTGCTTCGCGGAGTAAGTGCCCGCCACCTGCGCGTTGTTGATCCCTTGCCCTTCAAGATTGAAGTCTCGTGCATCGAACGAAGAAAAGCTGCCGTTAACTGACGTACTCGTGCCTTGGACTCCTCCGGCGATAATTCCACTGTTATTTGGGGCGGAATAGAGTACCCAGAACGTCCCGTTGTCCAGAACAATGCCGGTCGCAGTCCGTGCTGTATTCGTGTTCCCGATCCATAATCCTTCTGCGGTCGGTGCGGGGGCAGGGGTTTCGCCACCATCTCCCCCACCGCACCCAGAGACCAAGCAAACCATGACAACCCATCTCGGCAACGCCCTCATCACCTTGCACATAAGTCCCCCTCATAATTGGAAATAAACACCATTGAGACAATCTACATAGGAGGGGGATACTAGAGCGATGAACCGTCGGCAGGCTATTACCCTTTCTGGGGGGCGCTCCTCGCATAATACTTCCATTTCGTGCTCTAGGTATTGACACGGCAGGGTATGAATAGGCAGAACCCACCCATGAATGATGACGAGGAGGCCCTACTCTGGTGGATCGTGTTCGCGATTGTCGCCGCCGTGCTCTGGTGGCCACGTTATGATCTGGAGATTGCTAGGAACCCCGGGCCTGCTGGTTATGAAATTGTGGAGTATGATTTTATGCTCCTCGGAAACTGTATAGAGGCTGCCGCGCGATGGCATGCTTATGATTGGAGTTGCCTGGAAAAAACCGTCTGGAGGGAGATCTTCAACGAATACTCACGCTACAACCAGAGAACACGGTGATACTCTCCACCCCCTCCATATCCCCTACCCTGAAATTTTTAAAATGTAACGCGAGGGGTCCGGCGGTTGCGGCTCTAACAGCGATTTGTGAAGGGGGGTGGGGTCCGCGCAACTTTTCGCCGCACTAGTTCGATGGCCTGCTCCGCGCCCATGGTCGAGCGCCTACCCTAATTGGTCCGGCGGTCAATTGCCCGGCTACCTAACCCCTTCCCGGCGCGTTTCATGAGGGTATGTGCGTGTGCTCTGGCTTTCAGAGAGGGCGTTTCGCTTGATACGGTCGGGTTCATGTCAGCCACACTTTCGCCACGGGCGGGCAGATTCGTCCGTGAAAACCAATGGTTATACGGAGTCTGCGAATGTTTACTTCATGGACGCTTCCGCCGGGGTGGCCAAGATGGTAAGCTCTTGGCCCCATGGAAAAACAGTCACGTAACAAAACTCCTGAGCGCACACCGTCGCCGCTAGACCTGCTTCCGCCAGAGCCGTTATTAGAACAGTATGAGAAAGCCATTGGCTCCTTGGTCATGCGTCTTTCCCTTTCCCATTTCATCCTAGAAGCACATCTTTGCTTTCTGATTGGTATTGACTTAGAGTGCGGGAGGGTCCTTACGGAAGACCTCCCTCTGAAGAGTCTCATAAACCGGGTCGGTCGAGCCGCGTCAGCAAAACTTCGACAACCTGAAGATATTAGAACTCTTAAGGCGATCCTGAAGGGCTTGGATGCTGTAAATGACAAGCGAAACCGTCTTGTACATGCGCTATGGTATTTCACGGACAGGGACCAACCCTTCTTTATTCCCAAGAAAGGGAAGCCAGTTGACCAAGAAGCCCCCTCAGTGGAAGAGGTAAAGAAGTTGGTCGATGCCGTTGAAACGTTGCTGAACGACTTGTTGAATTTTGTAGAGAAACAAAAATCACGCAATTCTGCTTCTGGTCTTAATTCGTGAGCGCTCTAAGCTCATCGCTGTGGCTGAACTGTGGCGGAACTATCCTTCCCGATCGGTTTTTATCGGTTCCCTACCCTCTTCAGTTTCGTCTGTAAGTGCTGGTGAATCTGAGGATTCGGTTAGTTCGTGGCCTATAGTCTCTGGGGTCTCAGGGGCTTCAAATCTCGCCCCCTCCGCCATCCTGCTCACCAGTTGAAGGAAGGGGGTGTTCGGTTCCACGTTTCCCTGCCCTGCCGCCATTCCCAGCCTCGATAGGCCCTCCCCCTCGGAAGTACAAGCCTGTGACCGAATGATGCATAGCACTGTGCCGAGGGAAGTTTGTACTATGCGTGTATCCGTTCAGACATAGAATTCTTGGCTCGATTCGGTATACGCATCATCCGACAGGGAGGTCGCCCATGAGCACCATTTTTGCTCCGAGGCACTACAGTCGTTTTCAGACCAAATATACGGTCCACTTCCTTGGGGACGCCTTTTTAGGGCGGGGCACCATCTTTGACATGTCGCTGGGAGGATGCCGGATTGATGGAGACTTGACCGTGCGGGCCGGCATCCCGCTTGCCATCCGGTTGGTGGTGCCGAACCGGCCGATTCCGATCAACATCGACCGCGTAAAAATTCGGTGGGTGAAAGGGCAGGCCTTCGGGGTCGAGTTTCTCGCCATGCAGCCCGCCGAGCGCACCAGGCTCAGTCAGCTCATCCAGGGCCTCGCCACCAGGCACTACGCTGCGTCGGTCGCAGACTAAACAGGGCCGCGCCGCAGGTTGTCTTCCGCGGTCTGGTGTTGCCCCCGTCCTGTTCCACTCTCCCTTCCCGCATCCTCTTCCATCGACGTCGAAGAAAAATCCTGCCTCGGTATAACAGCACCTACCTCTTCGGTATTTCACTCTAGCGGCTGCCTCACTATCCTACCCACGTGTTTGCGCTTCGCGATACGCGGGTGAGCCTTCGATTCCATTCCGGGCAACGGCGACAAAGGAGGCTGCGATGGAAAAACCCGTTGGTCGGCGGTCACACAGCACGCAGAAACAGCCGGGACGCATCGGGGCGATCCGTCGCGAACTGGAAGGCGCCCCCTGTCCGCATTGCGGCTGGCACCGGTACCAGTTGGTCATTCGGAGCGGGTCGAACAGCGCAGCGAGCGCGGTCTATGCCCGGTGCAGCCACTGCCAACGGCCCCGGGATCTGACGGAGGACCTCCAACGCATTCTCTGGATTTGAGGCAGGATGGAACTCCCCCGTTTCAGTAGACCCACTCGATGAGATCCGCCATGTCCATCAGTCGGAAACGCGAACAGGCAAAAGTAAAGCTCAGGGCTCTGCATATGATGGCGGCGAGCGGCGTCGTGCGCCCGGCTCATGTCGAGATCCGATATGCACCGCGTCCCCGTATGATCACGCCGTCCGTGGAGAAAAAGGAGCGTCCCGCGAAATCCGCTACAACGAGGCCTTCGTCACCTATCTCCCCGTCTCTGCTCTCGTTGGCCTTCACCCTGCCAGTGACGGATTTCATTCGCCATCTCCGACGTCGACGAGATGGGACAAGAGAGAACGTCAAAAAATCAGCTTAGCGTCACCGGTATAGGAAATCATTCATCATCTTGTTCTGCTGGTCTGTGCTTGCCGTCGATCGACTCTTGTAGGGATCCGGACCTCTGGGGTAATATAAGCGGCTTCCGATTCGCTCTCTGAAAAAGATTTACAGTAGTTGAGGCGAAAGGCCGACGTGGAGAGGTGGCCGAGTGGCCGAAGGCAACGGTTTGCTAAACCGTCACAGGGCCAAAAGCCTTGTCGCGGGTTCAAATCCCGCCCTCTCCGCCATACCGTGCTTGGCGTGTGTCGCGGGCTCTTCAGGCGCAGCCTTTCTTCATGGATGCTAGCGGAGAAACACCTCCAGTGTCTCATAAAACCGCGACTTGATTTTGATCGGGTAATCCTGTTACATCACCCCAGCTTCAGGTACGCACTCGCAAAAAAACCTGCCGGAATGCCGAGGTAGCTCAGTTGGCAGAGCACAGCCCTGAAAAGGCTGGTGTCGACAGTTCGATTCTGTCCCTCGGCACCATCTCCCATTAAAATTTCACAAATTAGCCTCATCTCGTGATATCTCCCCTCCGGTTTCCACATTTTGTGGCCCATTTTTCCTGCTTGGCTGTCCGGATGGTCTTCCGAGATCACTCAGCTCGTCTGCTGCCAGTCCGATAAAGGCTGTCCAAGCTGGCAACAGGATCGCGCCTGTAATGGCTTGTGAAGCAATGGCTTCGGAATGCAGGGATAGCGCAGTTGGTGATGATGGTCTGGCTACGAGATAAAAGCCGCCGATCTCTCCGGTCTCAAGCCTTCTACTTTCGGAGCCAGTAGCGCTCCACCTGGATGCTAAAATGACGGTTGTCTGGAGGACGGAACGGTCGAGGATGGCCCTGGCCAGCACGTGGTCATTGAACACCTGGGCCCGATCGAATGCAATGTGGGTCCGCGACGGACGGGAAACTCACTTCGGCTTTCCCCTGCTCTCCCTACCCTGAGCAGGAGACGACCCAGGCTGTTTCGCAAGCTGTTCCGTTTTTCCACGCTGATAGGCTGATCGGAGAGCGCTGGCAATGGCCTGTTGCAGGTGAAGCAAATCGTCCGCCCCATCATCTTCAATGAAAGCATCCAGGATATTCTCCGCCTGTTTTTCTGCCCAATCATTCGCCATGGTTGAAATAGGAGGTGACAGTCAGGGCTGGGTTTGGACCAGACTCACACGACCAATGAATCGTACGAACTGAGCCAGAGAGCCTCTTAATATACAGCAGTCTGCGCCAGAGTCAAGAAACGTTCGTAGCCAGAGGCCTCGGGTATTCGCGTAAATCAAACCCGGGGCGACAAGAGGGCTTCCAGTTCAATATTCGAAGCCCGCGCTGCAGCCTGGCAGGCGTCCTTTGACCGTATCCCGATGAGGGGAAAGGTTCGCATGATCCAGCTATTATAGTTACCGGGCACCGATTTCACGATCGAGGCAGTTTCCCTCTGGCTCACACTGGTGGTTTGACAGTCCCTCAAAATAAGAGAGGATTGGGCACGCCTTTGGAGTAATCATTCCTCACGCTGGTATACTGTCCCGCCAACCCTTGCCGATTGAGGCGCGCGAGCGTGTCCTGCTCGGATACGATTTGCCAGTTCGGGGATACTCTCCGCAGAATCTGGCCGAGGTAATGGGCCAACCCCACCTCGTTCCCACGAAGGCCAGGGGCCGTGATCGCCGGGAAGATCGCCACGCCATCCTGTTCCAAGCTGGCTGGATGGAAAGACGGGGACAATTCTGTCGAATTGGTCCGGACCTGCCATCCGTAGATGGAACTCGAGCAGCCGGTTAAGGAAGCGAGCAGAAATAGTCCGCCTATCCATACCCCACACGTTCGGAGAAGACCGGTCGTCTTCCGTGTTCTTAGCCGCATCGTTGCACCTGTACGATCACTCGTGAGGGCCGTGGTGGAATAGGCTCAGCAATTGCCGTCCGTCGTGTAGGTGTCCAGCACGCCAAAATGGTCGGAACCGGCGCCGAGGGTCACGGCATTCGGGCGGCCGAAGAGTTCCTGCCTGAGGCAGCCCAACGGATGAGCCGGGTCCGCCAGCATCATGAAGAGAAAATCAATGCGCCGGGCCTGGCTCACCCCGCGGCGGTAGCCGTCCTTGATCCGTTGCTGTTGATCTTCCGGCATCCTTTGTATGACCGAGGCCAAGGTCGGCGGCAATTCGATCTCCTCCTGGCGGGCGACCGGATTCAGTCTCGGGTCATAGGTGTGCAATTCTCCGGTTCGGCGCGCGACCGTGTAGGTATCGCGCAGACCGGCCTCCTGCAACTCGCGATATTCCGGCGAGTCCGGCTCAAAGTTGAAGTCTCCGCCGATGAGGATGCCCACATACGAGCCGGCGGCCTGCAGCCGCTTAAGCTCCGCGAGCAACGTACGCAGTTCCTGGACCCGTTGTTGCTGATCCTCCGCCAAGGCGTTCAGGATCTGTTGCGCGGAAGCCTGGTCCTGAATCCGTCCTTCGCTCTGCGCGACGAGCAGCCGTTGCGTGAAATATTCGTCTCGCTCGATCCCGGAATGCAGATGCAGACTGACGACGAGCAGCTTCCGATGGCTGGCGGGATTCTCCACTTCGGCGATCAAGGCATAACACAACTCGCTGAATTGCACTTGCCGGTGCTGTTCTCCATTCGACTGCAGAAGTCTTCAGTATTGGACTGTAGAGAGAAAGTGAGCTGTACGAGATATAGTTGGAAGTTGTGGAACAAGGGTGAGTAGGTGGCGTAGCTTTCCGGGTGAAGAAAACCCGAACACACCGGCTGGCAGGCCGGGGAAAGGCACGCCGATGCTGCCGATAGTCCGAACGCAGGACGGAGCGCAAGAGAGTGAGCAGGCCGTGGCCACAGCGCTGGACGAGTTGGCGCGGGAAGGGGCCCGCCGCATGATTCTGGCCGCCTTGGAGGTCGAAGCGGAGGAGTATCGGCAACGGCACCGCGATGCCCGCGACCCTCGTGGCCATGCCTTGGTGGTCCACAATGGGCAGGCCCGGCCGCGTCGCCTGACGGTGGGAACCGGGACGATCACGATTCGTGCGCCTCGGGGGAATGAGCGCCGGCGCGTCGACGAGGTGTGGCATAAGTTCATCAGCCGGATCTTGCCTCCCTATCTGCGCGCTCGCCCCAGGTCAGCGCCGTGCCCCCTGCTTTATCTTCATGGCCTGTCCACCGGGGATTTCCGCGAGGCCCTGCCGGCGCTGCTGGAGGCCGACGCGGCGGGGATCTCGCCCGCCGCGATCACGCGCCTGACGGCCACCTGGCGGACCGAGTAAGATCCGCGGCCGCTCGGAACCACCGCCCATTGTTGTCCTACCGGGAACCCGCTAGACCGCCTGTCAAAACTGACAGTATCTGCTGCTGGGGGTGACGGATAAAATGTCCATGTCCGACAGCGTGGTACGTCCTCAGGAATAGGTTGTCGCGGGAAAGGCCCGACCAAGGAGGCATGTCATGACAGAGGAAGCCAAGCGATTGGACGCCGCGCGTGAAGACAATGTCGCATGGCGGAAATGGGGACCCTATCTGAGTGAGCGGCAATGGGGGACAGTCCGGGAGGATTACAGTTACGGCGGCGATGCGTGGAATTTCTTCACCCACGACCATGCCCGTTCCCGGGCCTATCGCTGGGGCGAGGACGGCTTGGGGGGAATCTCCGATGACAAGCAACGGCTCCGCTTCGCTCTCGCTCTGTGGAACGGCAAGGACTCCATTCTGAAAGAACGTCTGTTCGGCCTGACCAATAGCGAGGCGAACCACGGCGAAGACGTCAAAGAATATTACTTCTACCTCGACAGCACGCCGACGCATTCGTACATGAAGTTTCTCTACAAGTACCCGCAAGCGGCCTATCCCTATGCCGATCTGGTGGAGACGAACAGGCGGCGGAGCCGGGAAGAGATGGAATACGAATTGTTGGACACGGGCGTGTTCAACGAGGACCGCTACTTCGACGTGTTCGTGGAATATGCGAAGGCGTCGCCCGAGGACATTCTCATCAAGATTACTGTGGCCAACCGGGGGCCGGAGGAGGCAGAGCTGCATGTGTTGCCGACCCTGTGGTTTCGCAACGACTGGGCTCCCTGGATCAGCCGACGCGGCGAGAAGCCGCTGCTGAAGGAGATCGAAGGGCCGGCGGGAGCGAAGACGATTGCGGCCCTGCACCCCGTCCTTGGCGGGTACGACCTGTACTGCGATGGCGATGTGCCGCTGCTCTTTACCGAGAACTCAACCAACCATGCCAAACTCCATCTCGACTATCCGGACGCCGGCCCCTATCTCAAGGATGCGATCAATAACTATGTGGTAGAGGGTCGTCAGGATGCCGTGAACCCGGAGCGGCAGGGCACGAAGGCCGCGGCGCATTACCGGCTGAAGGTGGGGCCGCGTCAATCGGCGGCGGTGCGGCTGCGTCTCGTCCGGCAGGCCTCAGCGCAGATTGGCGACAATCCTGCGAAAACAACCGTCAAAGGCAAAGCAAAAGGCGATGCCGGTCCTTTCGGCCAGGCCTTTGACCAGATCGTGCAGGAGCGGCTGGGGGAAGCCGACGAATTCTATCGCGCGGTGACGCCGCCATCCGTGAGTCCGGATGCGGCCAACGTAATGCGCCAGGCGCTCGCCGGCATGCTCTGGTCCAAACAGTATTACTATTGGGACGGTGATGCCTGGCTCGAGGAGCACAACGCCCACCCGCTCCATCGCGGCAGCCGCCATTTCCGGAACCGAGAGTGGTTCCACATGATCAACGACGACATCATCTCCATGCCCGACAAGTGGGAGTACCCCTGGTACGCTGCCTGGGACCTCGCGTTCCATACGCTGCCGCTCTCGATCGTGGACCCTGACTTTGCAAAGCAGCAGATGGAAATGATGTTGCGCGGGGTCTATCTGCATCCCAGCGGTCAGATCCCGGCCTATGAGTGGAACTTCAGCGACGTGAACCCCCCGGTCCATAGCTGGGCGACTCTCTTCCTCCACCGCACCGAACTGGCGCTGCGGGGCGAGGCCGACGTGGATTTCCTGAAGTCAGCCTTCAACAAGCTCCTGCTCAATTTCACATGGTGGGTCAACCGGAAGGACCGGTTCGGGAAGAACGTGTTCGAAGGCGGCTTCCTCGGCCTCGACAATATCGGCGTGTTCGACCGCAGCGCCCCCCTGCCCACCGGAGGGTATTTGGAACAGGCGGATGGGACGGCCTGGATGGCCCTGTTTACCCAGAACATGCTGGAGCTCTCGGTTGAAATCGTCCCTCACGACCGCACCTATGAAGGCATGGTGGGGAAGTTTGTCGAGCATTTCCTGTATATCGCCGCGGCCATGAATCGGCCCGGAGATGACGGCATGTGGGATGAAGAAGACGGCTTTTATTACGATCTGCTTCGCCTGCCGGATGGAAGCGGCACCAAACTCAAAGTGCGTTCGATGGTGGGCCTCCTGCCGCTGTGCGCCACCACCGTGGTCGAGGCCTGGCAGCGCGAGCGGGTGCCGCAAGCGGTGGCGATGTTTATGGAACGTGCGCGGCAGATGCCGGAGCTGCTGACCTCGGTCCATAAGACGGGACCGGGCCATCTCGGTGTGGCAGACCGCGGCATCTTTGCGCTCGTCAACGAGGAGCGGCTGCGCCGGATCTTGTCGAAGATGCTGGACGAGAACGAGTTCCTGAGCCCCTATGGCATCCGCTCGCTCTCCAAGTTCCACCAGCAACACCCCTATGTCTTCTGCGTCGACGGACAGGAGTACCGTGTCGATTACCTGCCGGCGGAATCCAATACCGGCATGTTCGGGGGCAACTCGAACTGGCGGGGGCCGGTCTGGATGCCGGTGAATGCCCTGATCATCCGGGCACTGCTGGCGTACTATCTCTATTACGGTGACAACTTCACAATCGAATGCCCCACTGGGTCCGGCAAGATGATGAATCTGTTTGAGGTCAGCAAGGACATTGCCGATCGCCTGACGCGCATGTTTCTGCGCAATGCTGACGGGAAGCGGCCGGTTTATGGCGGCACCAAGAAATATCAGGAGGACCCTCACTGGCGGGACCACATCCTCTTTTATGAATACTTCCATGGCGATAACGGAGCCGGGCTTGGCGCGAGCCATCAGACCGGGTGGACCGGCGTAGTGGCGAAACTCATTCAGCTCTTTGGCCTGTTGGACCCGAAAAGGATGCTCGAAGGCGGCAAGATGGCGGCCTTCGTGCGTGGCACGCCGGAAGGGAAGGCGAAGCCGTGACGGCCTTGCCTACCTACCCCTCGCTCTATCAGATCAATACGCGCGTCTGGCTGACCGAGCTGTCCCGCAAGCTGGGCAAGACCGCCACGCTGGACGATATCCCGGATGCCGAACTGGATGACCTGGCTCAACTGGGTTTTGACTGGATCTGGTTCTTGAGCGTGTGGCAGACCGGTTTGGCCGTGCAGCGCGTGTCGCGCGCCAATCCTGAATGGCGCAGGGAGTTTCAGGAGACCCTGCCGGACTTGCGAGAAGAAGACATCGGCGGGTCCGGGTTCGCAATTGCCGGTTACACGGTTCATCAGAATCTCGGCGGCGCGGCGGCGCTCGCGCGGCTGCGCGAGCGACTGAAGCAGCGAGGCCTGCGCCTGCTGCTCGATTTCGTGCCGAACCACATGGCGCCGGACCATCCCTGGGTCGAGCAGCATCTGGAGTACTTCGTTCAGGGGAACGACCAGGATCTCGTCAGGGCTCCGCAGAACTATTGCCGCATCAACACCGCTCAGGGCTCACGTGTGCTCGCCTACGGGCGGGATCCGTACTTCGCCGGCTGGCCCGACACGCTGCAGCTCGACTACAGCAATCCGGCCACGCAAGAAGCGATGATCGGCGAGCTGGTGAAGATCGCCGCCCAGTGCGATGGGGTGCGCTGCGACATGGCCATGCTCGTCCTGCCGGATGTTTTCGAACGGACATGGGGGCGCCGGGCGCCGCTTTTCTGGCCCGAGGCGACCAGGCGCGTGCGCGAACGTGTTCCGGGCTTTTGCTTCATGGCCGAGGTCTACTGGGACTTCGAATGGACGATGCAACAGCAGGGCTTCGACTACGCGTACGACAAACGGCTGTACGACCGCCTGCGCGAGGGCCATGCCAGGCCCGTGCGCGAGCATTTTCACGCCGGGCTTGATTACCAGAACAAGCTGGCGCGCTTTCTTGAAAACCATGACGAGCCGCGCGCGGCTGCGACCTTTTCACCTGAGGTGCATGAGGCCGCGGCGGTCACCACCTTTCTGTCGCCGGGGCTGCGCTTCTTTCATCAGGGGCAATTCGAGGGACGGAAGAAACGGATCTCGCCCCATCTGGTCCGGGGACCAGAGGAACCGGTCGATCAGCGCCTGAAGCAGTTTTACGACCGGCTGCTTGCCGTGCTGCGCAAGCCGGTCGTCCGTATCGGGGCCTGGCAATTGCTCGAATGCGTGCCGGCCTGAGAAGGCAACTGGACCTGGGATTGTTTTCTAGGCTATGCCTGGCAGGCAGCCGGCGAAGAGCCGCTGCTGGCGGCGGTGAATTATGCTCCGCACCAGAGTCAGTGCCAGGTCCGGCTTGCTGACCTCAAACTTGCCGATCGGCGATGGCGGCTTCAGGACTTGTTGAGCGATGCACAGTACGATTGGGAGGGTCACGAGCTTAAATCGCGCGGGCTCTACCTGGATCTGGCTCCGTGGCGGTACCACATCTTTAGATTGCAACAGTTACCGTGAGGCGCAGCGGCCTCGATGAGTCGTCAGGGACTGGCTGCAATCTCCTGCATCAGCCGCTGAAATTCCGGGTCGTTCCGAATGAGTCTGGTGGCGGCCAGGAGCAGGCGATCGATTTGATGGTCGGTCAAGTGCAACGTCGTCGGAATTTTCATGAGATACTCCCGCTCCGTTTGATCCTCAACCGCGTTGAGACTCACATCGACAAAATAGATCTCCGCATCCTGGGCAAACACGCTTTCAGCGCCAGGCAGCCGGTTGCGAAGCTCGTTGCGCCACATCTGAACGGCGAAGCGCATGAGCAGCAGCGTGTCCGTCGAATACCGGTTGATCGGGATATCGACGAGCGAGCTGAACGCCCGCGAGAGCACCGGAATATGATCGCTCCGATATTCCTTCACGTCCGGAGCGGTTTCGGCATTGACTGAGATGATGACCAGTTTCTTGATGTTCTTGATTCCGGCATTCTTGGCAATATTTTCCAGGCCGCCTGAGACTCCCACTCCTTCGACGATGCCCCTCAAGGCCATATTGTCGGAGAGCCCCCCGTCCAGCAAATGAACATTGGGCCGCTTCTCCGCGTCGAGATAGGATAGCAATTCCTGTGCCCGTTGTCGTTGGATGGCTCTCGTGGACTTTTTGGCTTCCAGGAGCCAGGCGGGAGGTTCGTACCCGCATTGGCCCGCGTAATTGTTCAAGGTAATAGGACTCAGCACCAATGGGAGGGCGGCCGAAGCCGCGGAGGCATAGGCCACCGGAAGTTGATTGAGATCCGAGCACATGGCGTCGAATTGAGCCTGGAGAAATTCAAATCTTGAGAGCGTGGCCATGTCCGAGGCATGAATCAGGATGCCCGGCCGGGTCTTTTGGCGGAGCAGGTCACCGTAGGTCTTGCCTTCGAATAGCGCTTCATCCAAGAGTTCGGCCATGATGTGGGTGCGCCCGAAGTAGGGAGACCAGAGGCGGAACCAATTGCTGGGAGATCGAAAGATCCGTGACCTGAGCTCGCTCTCCCAATCCTTGCGCAGAAAGCGGTATTCGAAGTCGTGAAAGATCCGCTCTCCGAATAGGGCATAATAGGCGCCCGTGAAGGTGCCGCCGGAGAGGGCGTAGATCACGTCGAGCTCATCCAGCAGCCGCTTTTGCTTTCCTTCCCACGTGATCGGCTGGCGAGACAGCTCGCGCAACGCCCCGAACGCGAGGGTCGAGGCCCTGCTCCCTCCCCCGGAGAATGCCGCCAAAACAAGGAGACTGTCTGAGTTGCCCTGCTCAGGAGTCGTGAGATTGGGCATTCGATAGCCGTACTGGGGATCCCAGTGAGTGAGCGGCGCATTCAAGGTCGGGCGAACGTACTCGCAGGCCGAAAGAGAAACCATCAGCAAGACATAGAGAATCGATTGACTCAGCAGGCGGATCACAGTTGACGATGCTTTAACGAACCGGGCGTGGGGCATAGGGTTCCGTCACGGCGATCTTCAAGGTCTGGCCCTGCACGAGAGGAGCCGATGCCTTGAGTCCGTTCGCCACGGCGATCTCTTCGGGCTTCCAGGCCGATCGGCTCCTCGTCGCCACCGCCTCGATGGTTTCTCCTGTCTGGGCTTTGACGAGCCGGATGCGTTTTTCGGTGATGTTATCCCGTTCAGTCGCGGTCAAGGGCCGGAAGCTGTTCACGGTGGAATCGAGCACCGGCTTCATCGACTCGAACCGTCTCGCGGGAGCCAGACCGGCGATCTGATAAATCAGGCCGCCGTGGGCGATCCAGGTCAGGTCGAGCTCGGTCTGGCTGTCGGCTTTGAGGTGGGTTCGAGCCGCGGGCAAATCACCGATCTGAAATCGTTGCGTCCGTGACAGAATGTCCGATTTGGTCGTCTTTTGAAGAGTGCGGGCGCCGTCCAACGGGTCCTGTCCTTCGGCAACGGTTCTCAACAGCAGAGCCCCCTCCCCGTCAGAAGCCGCGGCAATCAGCATTTGTGGCGTGTTTTCTACCTTCCATTTATCAGGGAGTTCAAAAAGGAAGTTCAAGTCCGGCTGGAGAAATTGCTGATCCATCAGGATTCCATTCGCCGCCCGCTGTCCGATGACGAGCCCATCCAGCCTGGCGAGGTAGGAGTCCTTGGTGGCGCTGATCGGTGCACGTGGCGCCCGCGTCAAGGTGGTTGCGTGCACCGACGTTTTTCTGACCCGTTCCGGCGTCGGAGGGTGGGAGTCGAAGAAGCTCGGCCTCCGCGGTTTCCCTTGGTACAGCTCCACCTCCCGTTCCAGATTGGACAGGAAGGTCGACAGCGCGACAGGATCCCAGCCGGCCTTTGCGGCAATCCCCTGCCCGACCTCATCGGCTTCATTTTCCTGGCTGCGGCTGTAGGGAGAAAAGATCAAGCTTTGCGTCAAGTCTCCGATCCCGCCGACGATGTTGCCGACCAGCGGGCTCACAAGGCCGGTCACGCCAGAGACGATCCCAAACACCGCAGCGAATGGACCGCGCTTTGAAATACTTTGAACCGAATGCCGCGCCGCCACATGGCCGATCTCATGCCCGACGACGCCCGCCAGCTCATCTTCGGAATTGGTCAGGGCGAGCAACCCGCGCGTGACATAGACGTACCCGCCCGGCAAGGCGAAGGCGTTCGGCTCTTCCATATCGACGAGGTGAAATTGATAGGCCACACTTTGGCGGGGCGATTGTTCGGCCAACCGTTTGCCCAACTGAGTCAAGTAGGCCGAGAAAGGGTCGTTGTCGAGCAACCCCATCTGGGCTTCGACCTTTTTAGCTTCCTCGGCTCCAAGCTTGTTTTCCTGCTCTTCCGAAACCAGCGTGAGTTCCGGCCTGCCGCTCACGGGATTCACTGAACAGGCGCTTTGCACAATCGGTATTGTCATGACCATCAGCAGGAAGACTCGCGACAGGAGCCGGGTTGCGGTGGAACGGTTGTCAGCAGATGGTCTGTACGTTATTCTCATGGATGCCTCGTAGGTTGTCTGTCGGACACTATCAAGCCACCCGCATGGGCCTCGGTGCGATCCATGCCCGCCTCCGCGCAATGACCGGGTCTGGACGGGACGTCACATGCATCTCGATCGCCCCCCGGTAGTCATGCGCAAACATGTGGACGTGGTCTCCAATCTCCTCAGGGCCGGCGTTACGGGCGCGTTCAGGCCAGGATGTTGGCCAAGGTCTCTTCCCTCTGCAGTCGTCTGGCGGCCACGTTACAGACAGGGAGTTGAACGGATGAGCTATCTACCAAACTCTCGCATTAGGCACAACTGTCAAAACTAGCAGGTGGACTCACTCGGCGACCGATCGGTTCCTTCGCCAAAAGAGCGAGATGGATCGAGCCGGTACGTTACTTTGCCGGCGGTTCCCCGCCGTCTCCGTTCTTCTCCTTCTCAATCGGTATGGCCTCTTTGATGAGATCATCGAGGAACTTGTTTAGAGGCGTATACTTCGAGGCTCGTTTCCGATTGAGGAAATCGGAGACGATACTGCCCAATGTGGCGCGGGCGATATCTTCCAGATACACAGGGTCTTGAGAAATGGCCTCACTCTCCATCGCCGTTTCGGCGATGGAGGTCCAGAGAAGTTCCCCGGTCTCGCCGTCCCAGAGTTGCAGAGAGATCCGCATGACGCTCGACCGCGTTTGCGTGAGTCGAAGGTCCAGTGCTGGAAATTTCCAACGATCCTGCATGACTTGCGTAAAAGCCGCCAACCGAGGCTGGAACACAAAGCGCGCGCCGACGGCTTCGCGAAATTTTCGGAGGGCATCGCGATCGAGGACGTTGCTCTGATCGTAATCATTCCTCACGCTGGTATACTGTCCCGCCAACCCTTGCCGATTGAGGCGCGCGAGCGTGTCCTGCTCGGATACGATTTGCCAGTTCGGGGATACTCTCCGCAGAATCTGGCCGAGGTAATGGGCCAACCCCACCTCGTTCCCACGAAGGCCAGGGGCCGTGATCGCCGGGAAGATCGCCACGCCATCCTGTTCCAAGCTGGCTGGATGGAAAGACGGGGACAATTCTGTCGAATTGGTCCGGACCTGCCATCCGTAGATGGAACTCGAGCAGCCGGTTAAGGAAGCGAGCAGAAATAGTCCGCCTATCCATACCCCACACGTTCGGAGAAGACCGGTCGTCTTCCGTGTTCTTAGCCGCATCGTTGCACCTGTACGATCACTCGTGAGGGCCGTGGTGGAATAGGCTCAGCAATTGCCGTCCGTCGTGTAGGTGTCCAGCACGCCAAAATGGTCGGAACCGGCGCCGAGGGTCACGGCATTCGGGCGGCCGAAGAGTTCCTGCCTGAGGCAGCCCAACGGATGAGCCGGGTCCGCCAGCATCATGAAGAGAAAATCAATGCGCCGGGCCTGGCTCACCCCGCGGCGGTAGCCGTCCTTGATCCGTTGCTGTTGATCTTCCGGCATCCTTTGTATGACCGAGGCCAAGGTCGGCGGCAATTCGATCTCCTCCTGGCGGGCGACCGGATTCAGTCTCGGGTCATAGGTGTGCAATTCTCCGGTTCGGCGCGCGACCGTGTAGGTATCGCGCAGACCGGCCTCCTGCAACTCGCGATATTCCGGCGAGTCCGGCTCAAAGTTGAAGTCTCCGCCGATGAGGATGCCCACATACGAGCCGGCGGCCTGCAGCCGCTTAAGCTCCGCGAGCAACGTACGCAGTTCCTGGACCCGTTGTTGCTGATCCTCCGCCAAGGCGTTCAGGATCTGTTGCGAGGAAGCCTGGTCCTGAATCCGACCTTCGCTCTGCGCGACGAGCAGCCGTTGCGTGAAATATTCGTCTCGCTCGATCCCGGAATGCAGATGCAGACTGACGACGAGCAGCTTCCGATGGCTGGCGGGATTCTCCACTTCGGCGATGAGCGCATAGCGCAATTCGCCGAACTGCACGCCCAGGCGGTCGCGGCAAAGCCCGAACCCTCCGCTCAATTTCAAGCCTGCCAGCTTCCGCACGAGCAACGGCGCTTTGGCGAGCACCACAAGACCGTTATTTAATCCTGGGACCACCGCTACTCCCGGAAGCGGTCTGACCCCGCAGGCATCGACTTGATGCACCTCGTTGTACGTGAGGCTGCGCGCTCTAAGTCCGTCAACGTAGGCGGTCGCCATGCGAGGCAACGGATTCACTTCCTGCAGCAACATCACGTCCGGCTCCACGCGAGCCATGTCGTCGATCTGCAACGTGATCCTGGCGGTTCGGTCGTCTTCGGATTCGCCCGGCCGCACCCAGAGGCGGCCCACGTCCAGGCCATGCAGGGTGTTGTAGGTGAGGACTCTGAATCGCGACATCCGGGCGGCGTCAGGATCGCCGGGGGGCCGATCCGAAGTCGATCCGACACAGCCTGTGTGGAGGGACATACCAAGCAGAATCGGAGCGACCAAGCGCATCCCGCCCTTGTTTGAGTGTGCCGCGGAAGCGCCTGTGCTCATCGATGTCGGTCAGGAGCTGGCCAGGGGACTTGTGAAACGTATCGATGGGACACCACACCGGCCGGTCGCACCCTCATGGCTTCTGCTTCCATGCCCGGTAGCGGCGGATCAGCGCGTTGGTGGAACTGTCGTGCCCAAGTTGGGGCTCCGCCTGGCTCTCCAGTTCAGGAATGATGCGCTGGGACAGCACCTTGCCCAACTCAACCCCCCACTGATCGAACGAATCGACGCCCCAGATGACACCCTGGGTAAACACGCTGTGCTCATAGAGGGCGATCAGTCGACCGAGCGACTCGGGCGTGAGCCGGCCGAGCAGCACGGTGTTGGAGGGCCGGTTGCCCTCGAAGGTGCGATGGGGAACCAGCCAATCAGGCGACCCTTCGGCCCGCACCTCCTCGGACGTCTTGCCGAACGCGAGGGCTTCGCCCTGCGCGAACATGTTTGCGAGCAAGAGATCGTGATGCCGGCCGAGCGGGTTGAGCGTCCGGGCGAATGCAATAAAGTCGCAGGGGATGAGTTTGGTTCCTTGATGGATCAATTGGTAGAAGGAGTGCTGGCCGTTGGTGCCGGGCTCACCCCAATAGATCGGGCTTGTTTCGTAACCGACCTTGGTCCCGTTGAGCATCACGCTCTTGCCGTTGCTCTCCATCGTCAACTGCTGGAGATAGGCAGGGAATCGTTTCAAATACTGCTCATAGGGCAGGACCGCCACGGTCTGCGCGCCGAAGAAGTTGTTGTACCACACGGTGAGCAGGCCGAGGAGCACGGGCAGGTTGCGGTCGAATGGCGCCGTCCGGAAGTGTTCGTCCATCCGGCGAAAGCCGGCCAGCATCTGGTGGAACTGCTCCGGCCCGACAGCCAGCATCGTCGAGAGGCCGATAGCCGAATCCATGGAATAGCGTCCGCCGACCCAGTCCCAGAACTCGAACATGTTGGCGAGGTCGATGCCGAATTGTCTCACCTCCGCCGCATTCGTCGAGACGGCGACAAAATGCTTGGCCACAGCCGCCTGCGCGCCGCCGAGTCCCTTGAGCGACCAGTCGCGCGCGCTGTGCGCGTTCGTCATGGTCTCGAGGGTCGTGAAGGTCTTGGACGACACGATGAAGAGGGTTTCCGCCGGGTTGAGGTCGCGCACGGCCTCCGCGAAATCGGTCCCGTCGATATTGGACACAAAACGGAACGTCATGCCTCGGTCGCTGTAGTGCTTGAGCGCTTCATAAGCCATGACCGGCCCCAGGTCTGACCCCCCGATCCCGATGTTGACGATGTGGCGGATGCGTTTGCCCGTGTGCCCCTTCCAGGCGCCGCTCCGGACGCGGTTCGAGAAGTCCGCCATTTTGTCGAGCACCGCATGGACACGCGGCACCACATTGACGCCATCGACCACGATGGAGGAGTCCTTCGGCGCGCGCAGCGCCACATGAAGGACGGCACGGTTCTCGGTCACGTTGATCTTCTCGCCGTTGAACATCGCCTCGATCCGAGCCCGCAACCCGCATTCCTCCGCGAGGTGGACGAGAAGGCGGAGCGTCTCGTCCGTGATGCGATTCTTCGAATAATCCAGGAAGACGCCGGCGGCCTCCGCGGTCATACGGGTCCCGCGTTCGGGGTCCTGCGCGAAGAGGGTCCGGAGATGCGCGTCACGAATCCGTTCGTGGTGCGCGGCCAAGGCCTTCCAGGCCGGGCGAGCGGTGAGCTGATTGCCGGGTGAACTCATGCTGTCTGCTCCTGGTACTCCGAATGAAGATCGCACACAGGCTTGTAGCAGATGCCGCATTCAATTTCTTGTCGGAAGAATACGCTGAATGTCGTTCAAAATCGAGGGGACGCCGATGGGTTGGATGATCCGACCCTCAGCGCGGTAAGCGACGGGTTTTCATTGCCCGATCGTTCCATCACTATTGACCCGTCGCTCTACACGTTGTCCGCTTCGGTGGATGTCGCCCGTTGTCGAGCCGGCGCCTGTTGCCCCCATTGCCAGTTGGCGATCTCGGGCATATCCTCGCCGTATCGGGAGATATACTCCTTGTGCTCGAACAGCTTGTCGCGCAGCGCCTGCTTGGCATAGGCGGCCCTGGCTCCCAAGGAGGGGACCCGGTCGATGACGTCGCTGGCCAGGTGGAATCGATCGAGGTCGTTGAGGACGCACATGTCGAACGGCGTCGTGGTGGTCCCCTCCTCCTTGTACCCGCGGACATGCAGGTTTTTGTGATTCGTTCGCCTGTACGTGAGTCGATGGATCAACCAGGGGTAGCCGTGGAATGCGAAGATGATCGGTTTGTCCTTGGTGAACAGCGCATCGAAATCATGGTCGGAGAGACCGTGCGGGTGTTCACTTGGCGGTTGCAGTTTCATCAAGTTGACGACGTTCACGACCCTGATCTTCACTTCGGGCATATATCGCCGGAAGAGGTCCACCGCGGCCAAGGTCTCCAAGGTGGGCACGTCCCCGCAGCAGGCCATGACCACATCCGGCTCGCTGCCCTTATCGTTGCTGGCCCACTCCCAGATGCCGATCCCCGCGGTGCAATGTTTGACGGCCTCGTCCATCGTCAGCCATTGGGGAGCCGGTTGCTTGCCGGCGACGATGACATTGACGTAGTTGCGGCTGCGCAGGCAGTGGTCGGTGACGGACAGGAGCGTGTTGGCATCCGGCGGGAGATACACGCGCACGACCTGCGCCTTCTTGTTCACCACATGGTCGATGAAGCCCGGGTCCTGGTGACTGAATCCATTGTGATCCTGCCGCCAGACATGCGAGCTGAGCAGATAGTTGAGCGAGGCGATCGGCCGCCGCCAGGGAATGTCGTTACAGACCTTGAGCCACTTCGCATGCTGATTGAACATGGAATCGATGATGTGGATGAAAGCTTCATAGCAGGAGAAGAACCCGTGCCGGCCCGTCAGGAGATATCCCTCCAGCCACCCCTGGCACTGGTGCTCGCTGAGCATCTCCATCACCCGGCCGTCAGGCGCCAGATGGTCGTCGTAGGGGTACCGGTCCGCCATCCAGACGCGGTTGGTCACCTCCAGCACGTCCTGCCAGCGGTTCGAGTTGTTCTCGTCCGGGCTGAACAGGCGGAAGTTCCGGCTCTCCAGGTTCAGCTTCATCGTGTCCCGCAGGAACTTGCCCATGAGGCGGGTGGACTCGGCCATGACGGCGCCGGGTTTCGTGACCTTGATCGCGTAGTCGCGGAAATTCGGCAGACGCAGGTCCTTGAGCAGGAGACCGCCGTTGGCGTGAGGATTGGCGCTCATGCGGCGTTCTGCCTTCGGGGCGAGTTCGGCCAATTCGGGCTTCAACCGGCCGGTCTTATCGAACAGCTCATCCGGTTTGTAGCTCTTCATCCATTGCTCAAGGATTTTGACATGCTCGGGCTTCTCGTGCATTTCACCCATCGGCACCTGGTGGCTTCGCCAATAGTCTTCCGTCCGCTTGCCGTCGATTTCCTTCGGACAGGTCCAGCCCTTCGGTGAACGGAGGATCATCATCGGCCACCGTGGCCGCTCCTTCACCCCGGTCTTTCGTGCCTGGGTCTGGATGTGCCGGATGTCGTCGAAGCAGGCATCGAGCGTGGCGGCCATCAATTGATGCATCTTGGCCGGATCGTCGCCTTCGACGAAATGCGGCGTATAGCCGTATCCGCGAAAGAGCTGGTCCAACTCTTCGTGGCTGATACGGGCCAGCACGCAGGGGTTGGCGATTTTGTACCCGTTCAGATGCAGGATCGGCAGGACGGCTCCGTCTGAGGCCGGATTGAGAAATTTGTTGGAGTGCCAGGAGGTCGCGAGCGGTCCCGTTTCGGCTTCGCCGTCCCCGACGACGCAGGCGACGATGAGGTCAGGGTTATCGAACGCAGCCCCGTATGCGTGCGACAAAGCATAGCCCAGTTCCCCTCCTTCGTGGATGGAGCCGGGAGTTTCCGGCGCCACGTGGCTCGGGATGCCTCCGGGAAATGAGAACTGCGTGAACAGCCGCTTCAGGCCCTCTTCGTCCTGAGAGATGTTCGGATAGACCTCGCTGTAGGTGTTTTCGAGGTAGGCATTCGCCACCAGCCCTGGCCCGCCATGGCCGGGACCGGTGATGTAGATCATGTTGAGATCCCGTTGCTGGATGATTCGGTTCAGATGGACGTAGATGAAATTCAGCCCTGGGGTGGTCCCCCAATGACCGAGGAGCCGGGGCTTGATGTGTTCTTTCTTCAGCGGCTCCTTCAGCAGGGGATTGTCATAGAGGTAGATCTGCCCGACGGACAAATAATTCGCCGCGCGCCAGTACGCGTCCATCAGGTTGAGTACTTTTTCTGACAATGGGTTCTTCATGACCGCTCCTTCTCTGTGACCACGCCGGCTCGACAGAGGTCGAGCCGGTTATGAACGTCCTCCTCGCACGCAGCGAACCGTCTCTCTGGCGATCCAGGTTTCCTCATCCGCCGCGACGACATAGGCGGACGGCCGAGATTCCTCCACGCTGATCCGTGCTGCCTGACCCGGCGCAAGCCCTACCGATGCTCGATTGCGGTCTGGGTCGAGCCTCAGGCCGCACCAGCCCATGTTCCGGCAAATCCGGTCCCGGATCTCCGGTGCATTTTCCCCGATCCCGCCTCCGAAGACGATGGCATCGGCGCCGCCCAGCACGGCAAGGTAGGCGCCAAGGTACTTGCGCACGCGATAGCAGAACAGATCAATGGCGAACATGACCCGTTGATCCTGTTCCTGCTCAGCCGCGCGGAGCAACTCCCGCATGTCTGACGACCGCCCCGACAATCCGAGGAGGCCGGAACGTTCGTTGAGCCACCGTTCAACTTCAGCCGGCTCGGCCTTTTCCCGCTCGCACAGGTAACTGATGATCGAGGCATCCACATCGCCGGAACGGGTGCCCATCACCAATCCCTCCAACGGCGTGAAGCCCATCGAGGTCTCCACCGATCGGCCTTGCGCAATGGCCGCCACGGAGCAGCCGTTCCCCAATTGGAGCGTAATCAACCGTGCTCGTTCCAACGGGGTTCCCGTGGTTGCCGCATAGCCATGGGCGAGCGACGCATGGGCAATCCCGTGAAACCCGTAACGGCTGATCCGATGCCGGTCGGCCAGTTCCCTGGGAATCGCGTATTGTTTGGCAATAGCCGGCATGGTCTTGTGGAAGGCCGTGTCGAACACGGCCACCATCGGCAGCTTGGAGCCCAGCACCTCCCTGGTTCCCCGGATCCCTGCAAGACAAGCGGGATTGTGCAGCGGGGCCAATTCGGACAGCGCGTCGATGCCGGCTTCAACCTCTTCCGTGATTAACGTGGACTCCACAAAGCGATCTGCTCCGTGGACCACCCGATGCCCGACCGCGTCGATCCCACCGAGCGAACCGGCCAGACGATCGAACAGCACCCTCAGCGCCTGTGCATGGTCCCGAATCTCTATGGCCCCCGACCGGTCCTCATGCTCGCCCAGCACCTCGAAGCTCGTGTGGCTTCCGATCCCTTTGATCGAGCCCTGAAGCAAGGCCGGTCCGGTTGTCAGGGCGCCGTTCGACTCCTCAACGACGTCCACCAGGCGAAACTTAATCGACGAACTCCCGCTGTTGATCACCAAAACCTTCATGTCAGCGTCGCAGCCATGTGGGAATCAACGACGATAATCTGTCATTTTGCGCGGCGAGCGAGGCGCTGCCGTCTCCCAATCTTATTCTTATTTCACGCTTCAAACGAGCCGATACTTCGACCCCGGCCGCTCCTCTCGGATCTTCTCTTTTATACATGGTATACGTGGCAGAGTGAACCGCATCACACGTCAAAAATGGCAGGCTCATCTTTTCTGCGGCATGGCTGCTGTGAATATTCATGGACACGCATAAACCCATGAAACCCATGCTCGCCGCCGAATGGTGCTGGGGCCCGGAGTAGATCGTGATCTTGGAACTGGAGGAGAAGAAGTGCCATGATCGGCCTGCAAGACCGCTTTGGAGGGCTCTCGTTGTGAAGTCCGCACGGCCGGTCCGTGCTTGGTACAATCCCAGCGAAGGTTCGGCCGGTGATAGATCGCATGACACATGTTCAGCTCGAATTTACAGGGGGGAGTAGTGCCAATGACGGAGACAGTCGCCATACTGGTCGGCGGAGGGCCGGCGCCGGGCATCAATGGGGTGATCAGCGCTGCGACGATTCGATGCCTCGATGAGGGCTGGAAGGTCCTGGGTATCGAGCAAGGGTTCAAATGGATCATGCGGGGGGACTTGAGCAAGGTCGTGCCATTGACCCTTGAACGGATGAGCCGGCTTCACTTTCGCGGCGGATCGCTGCTCAAGACCTCACGTGCGAACCCGACCAAAAATCCCAGCCATCTGGCCCAGGTGTTGAAAAGTCTGGACCAACTCGGCGTAACGGGACTGGTCACGATCGGAGGAGACGATACCTGTTTTTCAGCCCTTTCGCTCGAACGGGCCGCACAGGGCCGCCTGCGCGTTGTACACGTCCCCAAGACCATCGATAATGACCTTGATCTTCCGCAGGGCATCTCGACCTTTGGATTCCAGACCGCTAGGCACGTCGGGACCTTTGCGGTCACGAGCATCCTCGAAGATGCGCGCACAACCGGCCATTGGTTTTTTGTCGTGGCTATGGGACGCAAGGCCGGGCATCTGGCACTGGGAATCGGCAAAGCGGCCGGGGCGACACTCACGATGATTCCGGAGGAGTTTCGCGACAGACCCATCAAACTCGCGACAGTGGCCGATATTCTCGCGGGCGCGATCATCAAGCGGCTGAGTCTGGGCCGGGAAGATGGCGTCGCCGTACTGGCGGAAGGTTTGGCGGAGATCATGAGCCCCGACGACCTGACGGCTTTGGCTTCCGTCGCGCGCGACGACCATGGTCATGTGGAACTGGCGGATCTCGATCTGGGCCGTGTGCTGAAGGAGGAAGTCCTGAAGCGCCTGGCTCCTTACGGCCTCTCCCCGACCATTCGGGTCAAGGACCTGGGCTATGAATTGCGGTGCGCGGATCCCATTCCGTTCGACATGGAATACTGTCGTGATCTCGGGTGCTCCGCAGCGGAGTACCTGATCAGCGGGGGGACGGGGGCGATGGTCTCGATTGTCAACGGTGCCTGTTCGCCGATCCCGTTCGGCAGGATTCTCGATCCCGCCACGCAACGGACCAGGGTCCGCATGGTGGATGTGGCGTCGGAGTCCTATCGAATTGCCCGGCGCTATATGGTCCGATTGGACGAGAGCGATTTTGCGGAGCGCGAACGCCTGGCTCGTTGCGCCGCGGTGGCGGGGCTCACCGCCGAGGCCTTCCGGGAACGATTTGCCGCGGTGGCGGCGCATGAACGGGGCGCACCAGCACTCCCGTCGTCGGGGAATCACTGAGCCTCGCGACAGAAGCACCCCGCTGGTGAAGGCGGGGTGCTTCATCGAGCGACCGCTGCCGGAGTAGTTCAAGATCTAGCGGTGCAAAAACGCATCGGCCAGGAGCGCCCGATTGAGGGTCTCCACCATCTTCAGATGCGCGGTTCGATCTTCCTTGAGGCCTTTGCCGAAGAGGTCGGAATGGTGGGTTTTGAGAATATGTGCAAATTCTTCATGCTTGGCGATAGGGATCTCGTACAGGGAGGCCAGGGCCGTCACATATTCCCCTCCTCCCGCCGCCGATTCTTGGCGGAGATTTTCATAGGCTACGCCGGCAAACAGGTTGATCTTCTGCTCCTGCCGCACCAGGCCATCCTCCGTGTATAGAGCGCCCGGGGTCGTGCTGGAGAGGAAATTGGAAATCGAGTCGGACGTGGCTTTGGTTGTGCCACAGGCGGACAGGGCAAGCCCCAGGACCGCGATTCCCATGGCTGCCAAGAGTGGCCGGCGAAGTGTGGTATTCATGACTCCTCCTTGTACAAGAAGCGGTTGGGGGCGGACGCTGAATGTGAAACGTATCGGCAACATGATCGATGGTCGCGCCGATTGCGGACTGGCCTCAGGTTTCCATCGATTGCGCTGTGACTTTCAGATCGGCCGCGAGCCTCACCGGCGGCTCTGATTGCGAGTCGGCGCCTCAGTACACCAGTGGAATCTCCCGGGCTAATTCGTACTTCAACAACGACCGGATCTTGGTTTCGATCTGGAGGTACCGGGCGACCTTGGCCTCCGGCAAGACATGGCTGAGTTGCTGGGCGTAGGATTGCTTCAGCGCCACTTCGGCATCCTCGACCGCCAGGGCTTCGTCGAGGAGGTTCGCCGCCGTGCTGTTCGGCACTGGCCCGTTCTTGAAGGCCTCCGCATAGTCCGTAATGGTCCGGCCGAGCCGTTTGTTGATCTGGTCGAGATTCTTCTGATATTCGTCATACAAAGGCCAGAACTTAGCCGCCTCGCCGTCCGTCAGATTCATGTTGCTCGCCACCAGCAACTTCTTGTCGGCCTTGATCTTGTTCAACAGAATTTCCGCATTGGTGGCCGCCGAGGTCTTGGCGGCCTGGCTGCCGGTATCCGCCGTGCGAACCGGTTCCGATGCGCAACCTTGAAGGCAGACGAGCCCCAGAACAATCACTCCGAGTCCGCGGCTTCTCATGAACGTGCTCCTTTGTTTGGGATCAAGGTCGGCGGCACTGCCTGCGTCAATATACCAGCGGAATCTGTTGCGCGAGTTCCATCTTGATGATGGCCCGGATTTTATTTTCGATCTGAATGTACCGGGCCGTCTTGGATGCCGGCAGTACCTTGTTGAGCTTGTCTGCATAGGTCCGTTTCAACTTCGCCTCGGCTTCTTCTACGGCCAACGCTTCATTCATCAGCTTCTTGGCCGTGTCGTTTGGCAGCGGGCCCTTCTGGAAGGCTTCGGCATATTCCCCGATCGTCCGGGTGAGTCGCTGATTGATCTGATCGAGTTCCTTCTGATAGCCGTCATATAAGGGCCAGAAGGCCTTGGCTTCGGAATCGCTGAGGTCCATGTTGCCGGCCACCAGGAGTTTCTTGTCCGCTTTCAGCTTTTCCTTGAGGATTTCCATATTTGTCGGGCTTGGGGCATTCTGTGCAACAACCGGCGCGGCCCACACGAGCAGTGCCGCCATGCAGAAGCCTTGGAGGAATTTCATGATCGTCATCTCCTTTCTGAAAGGTGGTTCGACCGTGTGCGCATGCGCGCAGCGCACACTCTCTACCATCAATGGAAGCCGGCTTCCACTGTTAAAAGTGACAGGCCGGCGAAGAACGTTCTCGTCAAGGCCGGAACCGTTCTCCACTCGCCGATGCATGGCGACCCGTCAGGTTCTTCCTTGACTTGACGGCTGACTATACCGCGCGATATGGTTAGCCATATGAAGACGACCATACAAATACCTGATAGCCTTTTCGAGGAGGCGCGCAAGGTAGCCCGCCGGGAGCGGACGACCTTGAAGGCTCTGGTCGAACAGGGGCTTCGCAGGATTGTTTCAGAGCACAAACGGCATCACGAATTCCGCCTTCGCAAAGCCACATTTAAAGGCCATGGGTTGCATCCGCATCTCGCGGGAGCCTCCTGGGAGCAAATTCGGGAATTGAGCTACGAAGGCCGCGGCGGATGATCGCCGTCGATAGCAATATTCTCGTGTATGCCCACCGCGAAGATTCCCCTTGGCACGAACGGGCCTATGCTCACCTCCTCGGACTGGCTGAGCGACGAGCGCCATGGGCCATACCATGGCCATGCATTCACGAATTTCTCGCCATTGTGACCCATGCGCGTATCTATGCTCCGCCGACTCCCCTGCAAGCGGCGATAGACCAGATTGAAGCTTGGATGGAATCACCGAGCCTTGTCCTCCTGTCGGAGCCCGAGGACTACTGGAGGCAATTCCGGGACGTGCTCCAGGCTTCCCGAGCGTCCGGTCCTCAAATCCATGACGCGCGAGTCGCGGCTCTATGCCTGCAACACGGAGTGCTTGAGTTGTGGACGGCGGATCGGGACTTTGGCCGATTTCCCGGGTTGACGGTTCGGAATCCCTTAGTCGGCTAACCGGCTCTTCTACACATCAACCACAGGCTACTGATTCTCGATCACTCCCGTCTGTTCCCACTCGCTTCCTGTTTGCGGTCAGCAACAGGATACAGGGGTGAGCGATCGGTCCGTCCGGCCGCTCGATTCGAAAGGTCACGGGTTCTCCCCCGATCCAATGGATTGCAAATTCGGCGTGGCCGACACGAACCGGCGCCCGGCCAGCGAGGCCTGTATGGCTTGTGGCAGGTCGGAGACCAGCCGTTGCTTGACGACGTAGCCCGTCGCGCCGACGTCCAAGGCCTCCCGAAGATAATCCGGATCGTCATGGACGGTGAGGAAGATGATCTTGGTCTGGACGCCGTCGGCTCGCAGTCGCCGCGCCACGTCCAGGCCGTCCATGATCGGCATGGTGATATCCAGCACTGCAATATCCGGGATCAGCCGTTCCACGAGCTCGACCGCGGCGACTCCGTCGGAAACCGTGCCGAGAATGTCGCACTCATCAGCCATCAACTGGACGGCGTGATCGAGAAACTGCGCGTTGTCGTCGGCGAAAATCACGCGGGGGCGAAACGCCGCCCCGTGGTCCGGGCTCTGGCAAGGCGTCGTAATGGATTGATTGGCCACGAGGACCACTTCTGCACACCGCCGGTCCGCAGAGGGCGTGAATGGGAAGATGCCACAGAGGTATCACGGAGCGCCGATCGGCACCACTGTCAAAACTGACAGGGCATGTTGATGGGAATGTCGGAATTCAGAGAGCGGAGATAAGACGCTCGCGAATGGCGAATTGCACGAGGTCGGCGGTGGATTTGAGTCGGAATTGATCCATAACCCGATACTTGTGAAAGGCGACCGTGCGGGGAGTCATCCCCAGCGTGGCCGCCACCTCCTTCATCGATCGCCCCTCGGCGAGGAGTTGCAGCACCTCACGTTGTCTCGGCGTCAGCGGCCGGCGGCCGGACAGTGGTGAGCGGCCGGTCCGTGGAATGTCCTCAAGCACCGACGCCATGGCAGGACACATATACCGGCGTCCCTGGCGAACGGCTCGCAGAGCCTCGAATAACCGCGTGGACGCCTCGCTCTTCAACAGGTATCCCATGGCGCCGGCTTCGAGGGCGCGTCTCGCCAAATCCGGGTCCTCGCTGGCCGTAAGGATGATGAACGCGGTATGAGGAAGCCGTTGCTTGAGGCGCTCCAGCGCGTCCAGTCCGTTTAACAACGGCATGGCCACGTCGGCGATCACGATGTCCGGTTTCAGGCGGAGCGCTTGGGCGATCAGTTGGCGCCCGTCCAGCGCCGTGCCGACGATGTCATACTCGTCATAGCCCTCGAACAATTGCGTGAAGGCGTCCAACAGGAGACGGTGATCATCGGCGAGCAGCACGCGGAACAGCTTCATGGCCTGTTCATTCCATAGTCCGCTCCGGCCGGATCGGCACGCGGGCTTCGATCTCGGTTCCCGCCCCTGGTGCCGACCGGATCGCCAACGTGCCACCGACGGAACCGACCCGCTCGGTCATGCTCACCAATCCCAGGCCCTCGCTGCATTCCAAAACGCTCGGATCGAAACCCTTGCCCTTATCCCGGAGCCGCATGGTCACGATCGTGGATTGTCTCGCCAGAGACAACTCGACCGAATCGGTCCCGCTGTGTTTCCTGGCATTGTGCAGGCCCTCCTGCGCGACGCGATACAGTGTGAGCGCGACATCATCTGGCAGCGTCCGCGGCATGTCGAGATCGGTAAAGTGCACGTGCAGCCCGCACTCCGCCATGTCCCGGCAGAGGGCTCGGATGGCCGGCACCAACCCGAGATGTTTCAATTTGGACGGATGCAGCCGATGAGACATGGCATGGATGTCGGCCGACAGGGCTTTCAACCGCTGTTGCATGGCCTCCATGGCATCCTGCCGTCCCGGATTGGAGGAAGGAACCCGTCCGAACTGTTCCAATTCCACCGACAACAGCGCCAACGTCTGGTTCACATGGTCGTGGAGCTCACGGGCGATTCGGCTCCGTTCCGCTTCTTGCGCGGTGATCAGCCGCGCGCTGAGACGTCGCAACGTCTCTTCGTTGTGTTTCTGTTCCGTGATGTCCTTGGCGATGCCGGTGGCAAAGCTGGTGTGGCCTTCCGGATCACGCGTGAGCGCCCCATGGTCATCGAGCCAATGCACCGTGCCATCGGGCAATCTGACCCGATACTGTTCCCTGTAGTCGCTCGCCTCGCCCGCCAACCATGCCGTATAGGCTCGTTCGACGCGCGCCCGATCCTGCTCGTGCACGCACGTGAGCCAGAAGCGCGCCTCGCCGTAGAATGCCGCCGCCTTGCGGCCCATGACGGATTCGACTGAAGGGCTGATATAGATGACACGTTCGGGGTTCATGCGGACGAACCAGAAGATCTCACCGACGGCTTCGGACAGCAGCCGCTGCAGCGTCTCGCGTTCGTGCCGTTCCGCTTCTGCGGTCACGTCCAGGAAAAACCCGCGCAGGCTTCGCGGCCGCTTCAATGGGCCGACGACCGTCACGAGGTCGAGCAGCCACACTGGTCTTCCGTCCTTTGCGATCATCCGATACCGAAGCTCAAAGTGAGGCTGCCGTGTGGACAACTGCCGGCAACGATCGATGGCGCTCCTGCGATCATCGGGATGGAGGTGAGACTCCCAGAAGTCAGGCTTGTACCAGTCTTCTCGCGGATAGCCCAGCAAGACTTCGGCTTCTCGGCCAATGTAGGTCATCCGCCAAGTTTTCGCGTCGGCCTCCCAAGGAATGATGTGGCTGGATTCTCTGATCTCTTTGGACGGTCGGTCACGATTCTGCAGGGTCTTGGCGATTCGCTTGACGGGCGTGACGTTCTGGTGCGCTAACAGAATCCAGACAGCCGATGGACGCTCCGCTCTCTTCAATCGGCTGCCCTGTACGAGATACCACTGGCGTTTGCCTGCAAGCTCGCAGGAGTACAACTGCTCAAACTTGGTGACATCCCTGTCCAACAGCCGTCGAATCTGGCGATGGACGGTTCTTGCGGTGTCGGCATCCTTCAGTCCTGTTCTTCGACAGACATCGAGGTAATCGAGGCCCACCCCGTGTGTCTTGGAACTCAGGCCATTCCGTTTTGCAAACCGGCGCCATGCGCCATTCACATAGCGAATGATTCCCTTGTGGTCGAGTACCGCCACATTCGTCTGATAGGTGTTAATGATGGACTGAACAGAACGGTTCAACTCGTCCGAGTTACGAAGGCTCTGTCGGGCCGTCTGCTTCGAAGGGCTAAGGCGTTTCCGCCGTCGTTCATGAACCTGAAGGTTCATCAGCCACGACCATAAGGGTTCACTGCAGCCGAGCTTACCGGGGGGGGGGGTACATACCACACCCCGTGTGCTTTGTCACTCAAGGCAAGGTAAATTCATGCATGACGGCAGGGGTTGTCACAGGAATCAAGCATGGACCGTGCCGAATACGCGATAAGTTCGACCTTGGCTATGGGATTCATGGCACGGTTTTGCAAGGGCATACTCGCTAATGGGGGCCTGGAGAGGTCGAACTGAGGCACTTTGGGGCAGATAGGCTTCCGGTACTGCCCTGTTTTGCCGCGACAACGGCGCAGCATGATAGACAGGTCCCCTTCAGAAAATAGGACTATTTCTCCTTCGCCGGAAGGCTGAGAGGCAGCAAAGTGGTTTCGGGGGGCTAAAAATACAATGCCCCGTAGAAAAAGGCCGTCGCCCAGGTGTTGCGGACACCCCAGCCGCTCTCCTTTTCGGGTTTGTAGTCGACATCGATGGCCAGGCGATCAAAGGCCCCGCCGATTCCGAAATTCTTGAACAGCCGATATTCGAGTCCGGCGTAGAACTCGTTCATCGACCCTTTGAAAGAGTCCGTTTCCAAATAAAACCAGTCGAACCGCACCTGAGCCTGAAGGCGGGTCGTAATGTTGTAGTTGACGAGCAGGCCGAAGCTGGGAAGCGGCACGGTCAGCTTATCGCTTTCCGTACGCGACGCGATCGTCGTCCCACCGCCGCAAGATGGTCCCCCTGAACAGATGAGGTTGCCGGCAAAAAGGGTCTTGAGGTTGGCGAGGTAGAGCCCGCCGGAGAGGCCGAGCTCGACTTTGTCGGAGTGATAAAAGGAATAATTGTAGATCAGCCGGTAGAGCTTGATGTCCAATTCGCTCTGAAGCGCGCCGCCAGCGGCATACGTGGTGTCGCCGATCGTGACATTCTCGTTGAGCACCCGATTCCCGTTCCGAGTGACGTCGTAGTAGCTGAATCCCAGGCTGTGTCGGTCGTTAAATCGGTACTGGGAATCGATGCGCCAAAAGCTATCGCTCCGTTCTCCGCCCAGCGTTCGGGCAAAATCCACCGTGCTGCCGATACCGCTGGCGCCATTGAACCGCACGATTGTATCTGCGTTGAAGACCAGACCATAGCCGCCGCGGACCATGAATCGGTTGGGCAGTTCCTCCGTGGCGGCTTCTTCGCCCCAGCCAGGAGGCGTCAGCAAAAGCACCATGGTGACCGCCAGCAGGATCCTTGCTGTGGGCTGCGTTTGAATGGTCTTCATGGGCACGTCCTCCGTACAGAAAACAGGCGAAAAATGGACAGGCCGCTACTTCCTTTCCAGCCGGGTGAAATGGACATAGGACCCGACCATGAGAAAGTTGATCGCCACGGCCACGACGTTCCAGACCATCACGGGCCGTGAGCCGATCAACCATCCATAGTAGACCCACAGGATCTGAAAGGTGCCCATGATGGCCGCCATGGTCGGGTTCATCCCCTTGCAGGACCTCCGCTTGAGCATGGCCAACAGGTCGGGAAGTGCCGCAAAAGTCGTCCCGAATCCAGCCACAAATCCGATCACTTCGGTCAATGACATCGAGCAGTGCTTTTACTTGGCCGCGGGCTTTGGCGGATAGTCCTTGTACGCCTTGGCGATGGCCCGTTCGACCAGCACGATATTCTCTCGTGCCGTATCTTCAAGGTTGGCCACCATTGTGGCCCGCCAGACCAGTTCATTCTTGACCGGTTCCACGAGGTCGGTAATCAACGTCCCTTCCTTGTACTCGTAGGTCGTGACGCCGCTGTACCCCGCTCCCCAACCGTATCCCCCGCGCCATCCATAGGCCCCGACGGTGGGGCCGGTGCTCTCGACCCGCTGCTTCTCCTTGATCCCCACCCAGTAATGGACAAGGAGGTCGGGATGATCCTCCAACCCGACCTGCCGGAGCCCTTTCTGAGAGAGCTCCCGCGAGAGGATCGTTTCAAGCCGCTTGCGAGTCAGGGAGTTGTTGAGCACTCCGCCTTGATTCAGGTCCGTGAGCCCGACAAAGGCAAAGGTCCGGAATCGCGAGAAGTCCGCCGACGGATCAAAGTCGGTCTTGACGTCGATGGTGGTGCAGCCGTAGAGAGCCCAACAGAGGAGCATGACAGAGGGCCAGGATGCTCGAATGTTCATTGATCACTCTCCTATCAATACGAGTGAATCGAGCCTCAATCTCAAATAAGACATGCATGATGTGAGCAGGAAAAGGATCGGTCCATGGTCCGGAGGGTCCTGAATCGGTCGGAGGATGGCTCCTGTTTGCGATCTGGACCGCCTTTCCCAAGAGATGACACGGCGTTTCCCATTCCTCCTTCATGCCGGCTGCGGTGTTTTGAGCAGGCGCTCGACCGGGAAACCTTGATCCGCCGCCCGTGATCGAAGCCCGCGATAGACCTCATCACTCATGACGGGCGTGCGGCTCAGGATCCACAAATGGTTGCGGTCGGGAGTGCCGACCAGCGCATAGCGGTACTCCTGATCCACCTCAAGAATCCAGTAATCTCCCTGTGCCAATACTCCGAATTTCACCTTCAGCCGGGCGTTGGTGCTCGGCTCGACGACATGGGCCGTTCCCTCGATGCTCTGCACCTCCCCGTCGAACGAGCGGGTGCGACAGCGATTGACGACCTTGATCGTGCCGTCATCCAACGGAGTGTAGTGAGCCTGAGTGGCGACGCAATTCCGTTGAAACCGTTCGGGGAACCTGGCGATTTCATACCAGGTCCCTGCATATCGGGACAGGTCGACATGCCGGGCGGTGATTAAGGGAGGATGGATCGTACACCCGAGCGCTCCCGCAATGCCTGCAAAGAGACCGGCTGTCAGAATGATTCGAACCGTGGGGTGACGCCAAAACATAGCCTCTCCCCCTCGTTACCGTGCTCCCGCCTCTCGTAGCATGACCTCGATGTCGCGGTGGCCCTTTCGTTGCGCATGTTGCAAGGCCGTGACACCGCCTTTGTCCGGGAGGTTGAGATCGGTGCCAGCCTCGATGAGGAGCCGAACGATGGCCTGATGACGCGGCCCGCCCTGCCCGAGAATCACCGTTTCCAACAGCGCGGTCCATCCCAACCGATTCACGTGATTGAGATCGACGGAGGTCTTTACCAACAGGTGTACCGCCTCGACATGGCCCCGCTCGCAGGCTGGAATGAGCGCCGTACCCCCGAAGCGATTGTAGACTTTAAAGTTAGGCCGGGCTTTCAGAATCAGGGCAAGGATCTCCGTCCGTCCCTCTGCTCCGGCATACAGGAGCGGGCTGTCTTGACGGTCGTCTTGCGCGTTCACGTCCGCTCCGGCCTCGATCAAGAGCCGGGCTGTGTCGACGGAGTTGTGCATCGTCGCCACGAGGAGAGGTGTTTGTTTCTGATCGTTCCGGCAGTCAACCGGTATCGACGTTTGCAAGGCTTGGCGGAGGACCGCGGTGTCGTTGCGCCGTGCGGCCTTCAGGAGGTCGAAACAGTCGAGCGGATCGTCGCCGTAGGCGACGGGCGCTGCCGCCATGGAGAGGGCGAGGAGCGATAATGTCACAAGACCGGTCACGCTGATCTGATCGAGAAGAGAGGTCAGGACCATCGGAATCGGATAGGCCATGGGGTCAGGCTCCGATACACTCGCAAATCGCCCGGCAGTTGGTTCATCAAGGCAAGTCACGGTCCAAGGCAGCGTCCAGCTTGTTGTGGGCCCAGCTTATCGACTGGGCCGATTGCCGGGAACTGTCAAAACTGACAGGCCTTGTTGTCGACTCGGCCTCAGCGGGAGATGTGAGCCGGTGACGTGCGCGTCACGTCCGTGGGTTTTCATCAGGCCGGGGCTCATTTCTGGAAAATCACTTTCCAATCGTCCTTCATGCTCACGTTCTGCTCCTTTCTATCGCAGTGCCCTCGGCCGGCTGCTTGAGCCTTCGCCCACGACCGTCCCCAGTGGGTGGGTTCTCATGGCGCATCAGCTCCAGGTCGCACCAGCCGGAATCCGAGATGGTTTGTACCCGTATCCGGTTCGCCTTTCCCACGCCCGCCGGCGATGTAGCGCGCGCAATACTGGTCCGTACACAAAAACGACCCGCCCTTATGCACTTTCTTCTTCACGCCTGGTTCACTGGGGTCGAAGCTGTCGACCGGTCCTTGCGGATTGCGTGTAACGAGTCCCTGACCGACCAACAACCGATAGTAGTCGTGGCGATACCAATCACTCGTCCATTCCCAGACGTTTCCGGCCATGTCATAAAGCCCGTAACCATTCGGCGGGAAGGAAGCCACCGGTGCGACAGCCGCATAGCCGTCTTCCTTTGTGTTTTTGTCCGGGAAGTGCCCCTGGAAGGTATTGGCCATGAACTGACCGCCGGGCTTGAACTCGTCGCCCCAAGCGTAGGGCTTGCGGTCGAGCCTTCCTCGCTGGGCGAACTCGAATTCAGCTTCGGTCGGCAGACGCTTCCCGGCCCATTTCGCATAGGCCAGCGCGTCTTCGTAGGCGATATGGACAACGGGATATCGCTCGCGGCCTTTGATGGAACTCTTCGGGCCTTCAGGGTGCTGCCAGTCCGCTCCGTTCACATAACTCCACCATTGGAAGTGATCGTTCAGCTTCACCGGATGGTCGGGCGGCGAGAAGACCACCGAACCGGCAACGAGATTCTCGGGCGGCGCGCCGGGGAAATCCTCCGCGCGCGGCGCGCGCTCGGCCACCGTGACGTAATCCGTTGCCTTGACGAACTTCGCAAACTGCTCGTTCGTGACTTCCGTCTTATCCATCCAAAAACCGTCCACATAGACGCGATGCCACGGCTGCGCATCGGGAAAGTCATCCGCCCCCATCCAGAACTCGCCGCCCGGAATCCAGACCATGCCCTCAGGGGTCTGTTGCGACGCTGTCGGGATCGTACGTGGGGACTCGCTGACGAGCTGTGAGGTTTGAGGTTCGACACCGCGATTTGCTTTCGCCGCAGAAATGCCCATGTCACAGGTCAGGGAGGGCACCGGAGACCAGCGGGACGTACCTTTGGACCAGCCCCACCATCCGGCAACGGCGAGTCCGCCGAGGACCAGGGTTCCCATCACCCACCGGAGGCGCGGTGTCGCTCGTATCAACGTCAGAATCCTTAGATCATTCGTGTCGCTATGATTTGATGCCTCAGTCGGACAGCGTCTTGCGCCGGGCCGTCTCGTGCAAGGCCTGTTTCATTTCGTTCGTATCGGCTGTCTTCGTCTCCTTCACCTCGATGGTGATGCTGTGAATCTTGCCGGTGAACTGATTGTCTCGTTCCTTGTAGTCCTCCGTGACCGGCGTACCCTCGTCCACTCCGACATCGGCGCCTTCGTCAGCTGAGTAGCCACAACATTGCGTATGCTCGATTCGTCCTTCGGCGGCCTTCTGCCCGTTGACAAGGATCGTGCCCGTGCCGCCCTTGCCCATCCCGGGACCATCGGATGCGAACTCATACCGGATCGTCGCCTTGCCCGGAGTCAGCGGCTGGGCCGCCGCAATATTGAACCGCTCCAGGCCGAGAAAATTGTACGTGTAGACCGGTTTGCCATCTTTAAGATAGAGGCTCCAACCGCCAAACCGGCCGGCCTGGGCCAGGATCACGCCGTTTGCGCCGCCCTCGGAAATTTCTACCTCCGCTGTGATCGTGTGGGAGCGGTTCTTCGTGTTGATGAACACGTTTTCCGACATTCCGGTCATGCCTTCATAGACTGTGAGCGAGGTGCGACTGCCCATCAAATCAGGCCTCCCGGCAATCGCAGGATTGAGGCGTTCGACCCGGCGATCATCAATGGGCAATACGTGGTACTTAACTGCTTCCTTCAGGAAAAGACCTTGCAACTCTTTAAGCTTTTTAGGAATCCTGGCTGCCAGATCGTTGGACAGGCTGAAATCATTGCGCGTATCGTAGAGTTCCCATTTGTCTTCAAGGAGGGTCGCGCGGGGCTTTGGCTCCCAGGGCACCGAGTGGACGGTAGCGGCAAACCAGCCATCCGCGTAGATTGCGCGGTTGCCGCCGATTTCGAAGTACTGGACTCTGTGCCGGCTCTTGGCTTTGGCGCCGTCGAACGTATAGGCCATGCTCACGCCTTCGATCGAGGCTTGTACGGTGCCGTTCACTACCTTCGGCTCCGGCAGGCCAGCGGCCTGCAACACCGTCGGCGCCACGTCGATGACATGATGGAACTGCGTTCGCACCTCGCCCTTCGCCTTGATGCCCTTGGGCCAGTGAATCACCAATCCGTTGCGGGTGCCACCGAAGTTCGACGCGACTTGCTTGGTCCAGGTGAACGGTGTATCGCCTGCCACGGCCCAGCCGGCTGCCATGTGGCCATAGGACATCGGACCGCCAAGTTCGTCATAATGCTGAAGAATGCTTTCGACGGTTTCCTGCACGCCGTTGAAGTATGTCATCTCGTTAAACAGGCCGTTCATGCCCCCCTCGGCGCTCGTGCCGTTGTCGCCCACGATGTAGAAGATCAGCGTGTTGTTCATTTGACCCGTCGCTTCGACGGCCTGGATCAATCGACCGATCTCGGCGTCGGTGTATTCGCCGAAGCCGGCGAAGATCTCCATCTGGCGGGTAAAGAGCTTCTTCTCGTCCGCCGTGAGCTGGCCCCAGTCCTTGATCGCGTCCGGTTTGGGCGCGAGCGTCGTCCCCGGAGGCACTACGCCCAGCTTGATCTGGCGGGCCAGGGTCTCTTCGCGGAATCGGTCCCAGCCGCCGTCGAACCTGCCCTTGTACTTGGCAATCCATTCCTTGGGCACGTGGTGCGGCGCATGGGTCGCGCCCGGCGCGAAGTAGATAAAGAACGGCTTATCCGGCGTGAGCGACTTCTGATAGCCCATCCACTTGATCGCCTGGTTGGTCATGTCGGTCATGAAATGGTAGTTCGGATCGTGCGGCAGCTCTACCTGAGTCAACCCGTCGTAGAGCAGCGGCGACCACTGGTTGGTTTCCCCGCCGATGAAACCGTAGAACTTGTCGAAGCCCGAACGGGTCGGCCAGCGGTCGGTCGGACCGGAGGGGCTGACTTCCCAGGCCGCGGTTTCGTGGTTCTTCCCGAAGAAGGCGGTGCTGTAGCCATTCAGCCGCAGCATCTCGGCGAGCGGCGCAACATTATTTGGCCGCTGGCCCGTGTTGCCCGGAAACGCGGTCGCGATTTCCGTGATCCCGCCCATATTGTTCATGTGGTGGTTGCGGCCGCTCAGCAGGGCGGTCCTGGTCGGCGAACAGAGGGCGGTGGTGTGGAAGTGGTTGTAGCGCAGCCCGTTATTGGCGAGACGCTCGACGGTCGGCATATGGATGGGCCCGCCGAAGGCACTGGACATGCCGAAACCCATATCGTCGATCAGCACGATGAGGACGTTCGGCGCTCCCGCCGGCGCCTTGACCTCGAATCGCGGCGGAGCTTTCACCTTGCGCGCATCGAGTTCGGTGATTGGTTTCGGTTTGGGTTCCGGAATCGGCAACACCGTACGATCGAGCTTGTCCGCAGCGAACGGCGCCTGCACGTCGATGACGAGATATCCCATTAGGGCTACAGTGACGACTGCGAACAATCCACGAGGTCTCATATTGAGTCTCCTTGAATCGGGACAACCGAATTCGTCTGACAGCGCTTTCTTGTGCGCGAACTCCCGCTGGCACTTTGATCTTTTCCAGCCACCTGAGTGTGTTCAATGCGCGCTTCGAGGACTTTTTGTCGTTCACCAACAGGGTGACGGTGCCGACGCAGGGAAGCCGACGGTCATCGAATATGAGATTGTCCTCGCGTATCCCGTATCATGTCTCTTCCTAATTCCCCGGCGTGTACCATATGGGGCTCGTGTAGGCCCTCTCCTGAAGCACCATTGCGGTGCCGGGAAGCGGCTTCACGCCGAAACGTTTCGCGTCGTAGGCGGTCCAGCGCGGCGTTGGGATCTCGATGACCCGAGCGTAGTAGAACGCGCGTTGACTGGCATCGAAGTCCGGGTCTTTCCAGACCGTAATCAATTCCGGATCGCCGATCGTGTTAGTCCAGGTGGCATGTTCCACATCCACGGTGTTGCCGACGGCCGACAACTTGCCGTCCTTGCCATGTCGACGCTTCTCAGCATCGCCCCAGACGACGTCATAGATCTTCTCGTGCAGGGCTCCCTTGGCGTCGAGCCAGCCTTTGATGATCTGGATACGGTCCAGATTCGCGCCGATGGGGTCTTTCAATGCCGCGACGAGGAAGGTGGGCGATTTCCCCTTCGGCGCATCGGTCAATTCGCTGCCCATCGGCACGCCTTTGCCGTAACCAATGGCTGCCGGGAGGCGGTTATGCGCATCGTCCGGCTCGAAGTCCCAGCCTCCAAAGAACCGCACGAGCATGCGCGGCCCTGTGGTGGCGTAGGTTTCACGGCGCTGCATGGCGTCAAAGATCGCCTCGCGCGTGTTCTCCGTCGCCCAGACGGCGGCGTAGCCGGCGGCCGAGACCTCCCAATCCATCACTTTTACGCCTGTCTTCGGGTGCTGAAAGAACGTCTTGGTCATGCGCTCCGGGCTTGGCTCCTGCGGGGCAGTCTTGCCGAAGAAGCTCTCCTCCTCTAACGCGGCAAGGCCCGTATGCGCATCGCTGCTGCCGATAAGCCCGAACTTGTAGGGGTTCGTGTCCAGCTTCGCTTCCAGCACGAGACCGTTCTTCAGCGCGGATCGCGCATACTCGTATTCCAGCATGTCCTTCGTCTTTGCGACGCTTCCGTCGAGGTTGCCCTTGTCCCAGATCTCGAAGTTGGCGAATTCATCGTTGGGGGAAAGGGCCGGGTGTGCTTCGCCGGTCCCCTTCGTCTGGGTGATTTCGTAGAGCCGCTCCCATTTCACTCGCGTCTCGGCGTACTGACGGTCTATCTTCTTGCCGAACGCCTCCACCATGGGAAACATCAGACCGTTACTGAGATTGCCGTTATGCGCGATCGCGAGCACTTCACTGCCCGTTTTTTCTTCCGTGGCGGCCATCCATTTCCACAGATCCTGAGGATTGTCGCTGCCGAGCGGCGGTAGTGTGGTGAAAGGCTCGACAAGCCTGGCCTTTGCGCCGTTTTCTCGGAAGATGACGTTCCGGTGCAGATTGTTCCCGCCCGTGTTGGAGGTCCACTCGTACCCGATAAAGGCGGTAAAGCGGCCTGGATCGTTGTAGGCATCCGCAGTCTTGATGACCTCCTGCCAGGCGGAGCGATAGGCATGCGTGCCGGGAAGCGGGAAGCCCTTGGGGAGGTGGTTCTTGCCGAAGCTCATGATGATATCGATCGCAGCCTCGGCGCCATGGCCGGACTTGATTTGGTCGTACCACTTTCGCCCTTGCGGGGTTGCCAACAACACGGGATCCCCGCTCATCAACTGCGGGAAAAATCCAAATCCATCGGAGTGGTCAGCAACGACGAGGAAATCCAGCGGCCGTGACAGCTTGACCGGCTGACCTGTATTCGAAGTAATCTCTTCTCCTTTGGCAAAGCGGTAGGCATCGCGAGGGGTAAGCCGGGCGCCGAACACGCCGGCGTCCATGGAGAACGACGTGTGTAGATGCGTGTCGCCGAAGAATGGTCTCGTCGGATAATTGCGGCCCGCATACGGCGAGTACGCGGGCTTTGAAGGGTGCACCTTTTCCAGCGCGGCCTTGTCGGCCGATCCGATGTCGCTCTGCTGGTAAGCCCACGCCCACGGCGCCAGGATAATGGCGATCAGTGCGGCGAGCGTTGAACGTCCGCATGCCTTCATGGTGTCCTCCTCAGAACGCTGAAACACGCTGAAGCGCCCAGAACACTGCGACACTGCCGATGGCGTACGGCGGAACAAGGCTCGCCCAGGGCGGAAGCGGACCGCAGACAGGTCGGGTGATGTTCGCCAGGCTCAGTACGGCGCCGATAAAGAGCAATTGCCCAGATTCGACGCCGACATTGAAACAGAGCAAGGCGGCCGGAATCTGTCCCTGCGGCAGACCCACCTCACTCAAGGCACCCGCGAATCCGAAACCGTGCAGCAGCCCGAACACGAGCGCCACGATCCACGGCGCGCGGGCCGTGAGCCCTTCCCGGCCGCCGCGCGCGTGAACGATCTCCGCCGCCACGAATACAATGGAGAGCGCAATGACCGCCTCCACGGGCGCCTGTGGCACATGCACGAATCCAAGCGTGACCAACGCGAGCGTGATGCTGTGTGCGATCGTAAACGCAGTGATGGTCTTCACCAGACGCCATGCTCCCTCCGTGATGATCAGAAGCGCGAGGACGAAGAGGAGATGATCGATTCCGAGTAAAATGTGCTCGATTCCCAGCGTAAGATAGACGCCCGCGACCCTGAGGCCGGATTGCAGCGTCGGTATGGCCGCCGCAGGGTGGGCCGGCGTCAGCCGCTGCGTCCAGGTCGTGCCGTCCAGGAACTCTATGCGCACCAGCGCATCGGTCATCGTGCGTTCCAGTCCGCCGATCCGGATCGACTGGCCGCGTAAAGGCTCAACCGCCCGGAGTCGCCATGTCTGGATCGCTGCGCCTCCGTGTTCGCGGGCGGTCACAGGCGTGAGCCTCTCCGTGGCCCCTGACAGTTCCGGCGAGAGCGACAGTCTCATCGCTCCGCGCATCGGTGTCTTCCACAGGACATGAAACTCGCCGGTCTTTTCTTCGTGCAGTTCGAGATAGGCCGGGCGCATCTCATGGGCAGACGCTGGAACGGAGAGAAGTAACGCAGCGAGCCATGCAATGACAATGGCGCACCTCATTGCGCAAGCTTTGCCAATGGTCCAATCAATGGCCTGACCGTTTCATCGACGACCACCTCATATTTTTTCAACAATCCGGCAACAAATTGTTCGTTCGCCTTGGCTTGTTGCACGCGATGCCAATCCTCCAGCACCTGAGCCCGCACCTCATCAAAGGGCCGCAATCGAGGGGCCTCCCGGTCGCTGACGTTCACGAGATGAAATCCGTACCCCGACTGAATGGGGCCATGCCATCGGCCTGGTTCCAGAGCGAATACGTTTCCGGCAAACTTCTCTCCGAACAGTCTCGTGACGACCTGCTCATCCAAGCCGGGATAGTCGCGCTCCAGCAGCGAGCTATCGCCCAATTGCTCAACATGAGCTTGCATGAGGTCCGCAAGCCCTTTTCTCGCAGCGGGCTCCGTTTTGAAATAGACCTGGGAAAATGAGGTACGCGCTGGTGTCCGGTAGCGGGCTGATTCGGACTCATAAAGCCGCCTCAATTCGGCTTCTGCTGGCTCGGCAAGCCGGGCCGTATCCTGCACGAGAAATTCCATCTTCTGCGCCAGCCGGCGGCGGACGATCGTATCGTTCTCGTCCAATCCCATGGCTTTCGCCTCACGGGCAAGGAGTTCTTCCTTCACATAGTCCGCGACGAGGCCTTGGAGTTCCTCTTTGGTGGGCGATCGCTGCCATTGCCGCGTCCAGGTCTCCGTGAGCCAGTTCACCTCCGCCGTAGTCAGGCGCAGGACGCGCGGTTCGTCGCCGCCTCCACGATTGATCCAGCCGTGGGCACCGAACAACAGTCCGCCCAAGACCAGAAAGTGCAGCAATGGTTCGGCGAGCCAGCGTCTCATGACGGTGCCATCCATGAACTCGCGTCAGAGCGCCGGGCTAACAGGTCCGGCACTTTGTGCTGAACATAGCCCAATCTTCTCGACCGCCTGGCCATCAACGGCCATCCAACGCCAGGGGGAGTGCTTTAGCTTCGAATCGCGGCGACACTTTCGTCTCCCGCGCGTCCAATGTGGTGATAGTCGGGAGTTCGGGCTCCGGAATCAGTATCTGGGTCCGGTCGAGAGATCCCGTCTCGCCCGGATATGTCAGTGTCATGACTGCCGCAAGCGCCCAGCAACGCGAGGCCGAAGGCCCCGCGTCTCTTGTCTCTCCCCATGTGGTCGCTCCTCCGGTACCCATTAAGGTGACGAGGCCTTAACCGCTCCGGTTCGACGGGTTGCGTTCGCCGCTGCCCCAGATGAAACTCACCTGGAAGAAATTGATGTAGGCGCCGGGAAACTGTCCGACGACGCTGCCGCCCAGCGGTCCGCGATCCTGGTTGACGGACATAGTGCCGCTGTAGGCCAATTCGTAACTAAAGGCCACGTTGAGCGTGGGGCTGGCTTGCCATTCGGCGCCAAGCCCGAACCGGAAAACCTGGCCGATCGGGAGGGTGACCGTGCGGTCCTGGTCCTTCAGCATTGAACTGTCCCAGGCGAAGCCGGTATTGATCAGCCAGGCTTCATTCAGGCGATAGCGGCTTCCCAGAGCGACATGGTAGGTGTCTTGATAGTTCACCTTGATGGTCCCGCTCGGAGTCAGCGTGTCTCCGGCCACCCCGATATCCACTTTTCCGAACTGGCTCCAGTCTTGCCATCCAAAGTCCAGCATCAAGGCCCACCGATCGGTGAACTCATGGTAGGCGCTCAGCATTACTTGCTGAGGGACTCTCACCCCCAAATCGAGTTGATTACCCAGCAGGCCCCGGTTTTGTAAAGCGGTTCCGATCGGGCCTGACAGACCGGTGAACTCGGGGACATCGGAAAAATTCAGCTTCACTTGTGAATAGTAGGTGACGCCAAATCGCATCCCTTTCTTGGGTTCGAACAATACTCCAACATTTCCGCCGGCTCCTGCGGTCGTATCCTTCACCTGCATTTGCCCGTCCGGCACATCAAGGAAGAGCCGGTTGTTGACGGCGGCGCTGTAGTTGAGGTAGCCGACCATGACGTTGGCGGCAGCCCCGATGGAGAGTTGGTCGGTGATGCGATAGCTGAGACCCGGCATGACGCTCACACCGATCAACGTGCTCTCCAGCCCGTGATACCGGCCGACCCACCCGCTGTTGTAATTCAAGCCGAGCCCGAAATTGGAAAACAGGCCGATACCCAGTTTGATATCCCGACCCAAACCGTGGACATAGAACAGACTGGCGCCGGGTAAGACACCAAGCGGGTTTCCACCGTCGTTTCCATCCACCGTCGTTCCGCCACTTGGGCTGAACCCAATGCTCCCATAGAGCAGTTGAGCGCCTGCCTGGAACTGGTTGCCCTCGAGCAAACTCATGCCGGCCGGATTCTTGAGGAGCGTGGCTGGATCCTGCGCACGGGCTGCCCAGCCCGCACCAGCCAGTCCGACATCGGCTGTGCCGATTTCATAGAGCGAGAGACCGCCGGCCATCGCCTGAGCCGAAGCCATCAGCATCGTGGTGAGCGTGGCTGTAATCGCCACTCTTCGTGGCACGGGTCGCCTCATATCGCTGCTTCACTGAGAACCGGTGCTACTTCATCATCTTTTCCACGGTTTTCCGCAGGTCGGCTGACTTGGGATTGCTGACGCTCCGCTTGACGACGATGTCCGTGGGCCGGACATCCTTCCCGTAGTAGGCTCGATTGGACTCATTCGACACAGCGATGATCGCTCCCTCGGCCGAGATGCCAGCGAAGATGCCCTTCTTCCGAGCATAGGACAGGATATCGGCGGCGATGCCACGAACCGAGACTCCTTCCCCTTCCGGGCCGACGGCCATGGAGACATCCGCGCCCAGCTTGAAATCGGTTCGATAAAATTCCTCCAGCCCTTTCTGGGTTCTCACCACCAGCACCATCTCCGATACGTCCCCTCCGATTTGCAGGCCGAAACTGGCCGACCCGATGGTGTAAAAGGCCGGTTCGGACCAGTCGCCGGTTTTCTCATCCCGCACCAGCAAGACTCCGCTGCCTCCCGCGCCGCCGAAGACGAAGGCCCCTCGGACAAATTGTGGGACAATGAAGAGCGCTTTGGCCTCAGACTTCAATTCGCGAATTGGACCGCCCACACTGGGGTCGGCGGCAAATGCCTCTATGGTAAGGCGCGCCTTGTCCACGAGTTGTTGCTGTTCGGCGAAGTCGGCAGCATAGGATGGAGGCGCGATCATCAGTGCCTGGATGGTCAGCGCCACCGCGCCGAGTCCCAACCTCATGCTACGCATCTGCCTTCGGTGTGTTCCTCGGTGCTTCTGCTGTTCGACAATCATGTGAGACCTCCTCTTGTGCAATGGCCGACAACGTGTGCTACTTCTCGGCTGGCGGCGCCAGATTGAAATCAATCTCCCCGCTTTCATCGAACGGGATGGTGAAGTTGCTGGGCGCTTGCGCGAAGGCCTTGCCTTTGAGGCGGTAGCGCAGCTTGGTCGCTGATGCGCTCATCTCCTGCATCTGGCGCAGGAATCCGCCGAGGCCGGTGATGACTTCCGCGGTGATCATCTCGGAACTGAAGCGCGGGATGGTCACGGCCTGGCCGGACATGCCGTTGCCAAACTCCTTCTCGTTGAGGTCGATCTGAAAGCGGATGCCGTTAATGCCCAGATCGAAGTTGTTCGGATTTTGAATACGCAATTGCACGTCGAACCGTTGTTCGAAAACAGCCACGTCCTTTGGGGCGATGTCGGCGATGCCAAATTTAGGTGTCTCAAAGTCCTTCGGCATCGTCGAACAGGCTGTGACTGCCGCGACAATCAGCATAGGCCATGTCCGGGTGGCACCACCGCAATGTGGCCGTCGCTGCATATGCGTTCTCCTTCATAATGGCGTGGGTCTACCCCGAGACCGCAGAAGTCCACCTTGGCCCTCCCGATCGGTGGCCAGATCGTGGAGCGATCCTACGGTTCAGCGGGTATGGCGACAACTGTCAATTCTGACAGGTCAGATCATGAGGTATTGAGAGTCTCGGAGAGACCGGCGCCACCCGTGATGAGGACAGTCAGACGCTCGAACTCAAAACACATAGGAGGCGCCAAGGGTGACATTGGTATTGTGCACCAAGCCCTCCTCGAAGCTCTGCTTGCGTTGCGACCGTTGAAAACCAAGCAGCACATTCCACCGTTCGGAGAGGCGATAGCGGGCGTTGATCTCTCCCAGCACGACGGTCTCATGACCGTCTTTGCGCTCATCTCCCACGATGCCGCTGGTCCAATTGTTTCGCTCGTAATGGAAGCCCAGTTCGAGTCCCAGTCGCTTCGTCAACTCGGCCTCCAATCCCAGGGCGACGTAATGGTTGATGTAGGACGTATCATCGCGCAGCTCCGGCTGATGACGGCCGTCCGCCAACCCCCGCTCGTAATGGTATCCCAGGGTGAACGCCATGCGTTCCGTCATGTGCCAGACCAGATGCGGGCCGACTGTCCAAAAATTTGTGTTCTGGTGCTCAAAGGCATCGTTGTAGAGTCGAACGCCATAGCGCGCCAATAGGCGCAGTTCCCAACTGTCCGACAATCGTTGCTCCAGCCTCACCGATCCGATGTGGCTGGTGACTCGCTCCTCAGCCAGGGAGTCGGTGCGCTTGCTTTCGTTGTCGCCCAACAGCAGGTTCGGCGTGGAGTAGAAGCGGACGCGCATTTTCGTGTCCGGCGTGAATTCGTGCAGGGCCTGGATGCCGAAGCTTCCGTGGTTGAAGCGAGGGTTCACCGCGTAGACGAAAGCTTGCCCGCGAACGGCAACCTCCGTGCGCCCCCAGGGCGAGGCGAAGGGTCGTGCAACAGTCAGCTCCGGCTCGATGACCATATCCGAACCCTTGCCGGTAAGGACCGAATCCAGTACAGGCTGGGTAGGGTCGCCGTGCAGGCTTAAGCGGCGCGTGGCCGAAAACAGGGCCACATCATCGGTATAGTGAAGATTGCCGACGGCATTGACGGACCATTCTTCGGCGCCGGAGGCGGTTGCGCCGAGGATAAGCAGGTGGATAAGGCCGATGCGGCAGAACCGTTCGATGGATCTCAGCAAGCTCACCGTGATCCAATCCTTGCCTCCTCAGGAGGAGGTTGGGACGGCTCCCGGCGAGCCTGGCGGCGGATAGGCCAGCGACCCTCGGATTTCGGTGATCTTCTCCTTGGGTAGGTTCGGCAGGTACAGGGCTCGCTGGGCCTTCCATTCCTTAACCTGCGCCTCGACTGCATGAACGCGGCTTTCATCGACCGGCTTGCCCGGCAGTTCATACTGAATCTGAGCCGGGAAGGCAAAGTCCGATCCCGCCGCCGCGACGATGTCCATGATTCGCAGATTCAGGTCTTCGGCGATCTCCAGGGATTCCGTGTAATCCGTCACCCCGATGTAGGCAAAGACGCCCACATTCAACGAATAATCGCCAAACCCGAGAAACCGAACCCAGAGTGGCTCCGGGAGGACTTTGGGATGCGCATAGAGCATCATCTGGACTTCGACGAGAATGTATCGGATCTGGTCCGGCGTGGTCTCGTACCGCAGGCCAATCTGAGGGTGGTACCAGAATCGATCGCGGACGGAGTAGTTGTCCAGGTGCAGATTGGCAAATTCGCCGTTGGCCACGGTGATCAGGCTCCGATCGAGCGTGCGGATTCGAGTGGCCCGCAGGCCGATTTCTTCCACGGTCCCCACCTGGTCGCCGAAGCGGCAGAAGTCCCCGACGCGCACCGGTTGCGAGGAAAACAACGTCAGGGCTCCGAAAATATTCTCCAGGCTTTTCTGGGAGGCGAGGGCGACCGCCACGCCGCTGATGCTGAGGCCTGCCAGCAAGGTCGTGACCTTGAATCCCATGTTGTCCAACCAGAGCAGCATGATGCCGGTCATCACCACCAGCTTGACCAACCGTGATACGGGCGTGACCAGCACCCGCGCGCCGGCCAAACCCCTGCGGTCAAGGTCCCCAAGGATGCGAGAGGCGCCGAAATCCACCAACCGAATCAGCAGCCACGCTAAGGCAAAAAGCGGAATCGTCGCGACCTGCATGAGCGCGCTGAAGGCGACCGACGGCCCAATGAGCGGGCTCAAGGCTCTGGCGAGCAGGATCCAGACGAGCAGCTTGAGAGGAGCGGCAAAAAACCGTTCCAGATTCTCCGCGCGTTGGACGCTGAACAGCCGCAGAATCCGTCCTCCCAGCCAGGTGATCCACGTGGCGACGGGGTACAGCAGGAGCAGGACGGTGACGGTCAGAACCCATTGCCAGAGGTGAATGCCGAGGATCGAATAGTCGAACATCCAGGCCGGGAAGAACCGTTCGAGCGGCCCATAGCCATATTCCTTATAGAGCGCCGGGATGTCCGCCGTCGTCGTGGACGCGAACTTCCAGATGTGGGCGCCGTCTCCATAGGGAACCTGTTGCAGCAGGATATCGTAGGACTTGTCGCCGGCGGCAAGACGGCCGACCCGTTCGCGCCCTGCCGGTAGATTATCTTGGCGATCGCCTTCAGGAGACGAACTCAGGAGTTCAAGATCGATGAAGAGGGCGCGATCCAGAATAATCTTGAATTGGCGCGCCAGATCAGGTCCCTGATTTAGGTCAAGACCGGGAGGCAGGTTGCGGAGATCCAGATATTCCGACGCCGTTGCATAGTCCCGCTCTCTCGTGGCCTTAAGAAATCCCTTGACGGCGGATCGCGGGGTCTGGCGACCGAGTGGATCGTCCGGTATTTGCGTGCCGGCCAATTGTTCCGGCTGGAACGTCTCGACGGCGCGCCGTTCCTTTGCGCCCTTGATCAGCTCTTTGACGCTCGGTTTTGTCTGATCACCGGCAGCCCATAGCGGCAGAGGGTGCGGTAGATTCGTCATGACCAAGGCTGTTCCTGCGATCATCACTACCAATCTCAGACGCCTGGTGAGTCCCCTCATGGCATGTCCCTCCTTCGATCTCCGGATACGATGGCACAGGATGTCAAAATGTGCGCAATGATCATCGACTGGAACGGTCGCGTCAATGTGATCAGGCGGGAGACAATTGGGATGGGACCGCGCAGGTGGTGGCGCAGGATAAGCGCCATCCACCTTGAACTCATGACGACAGATGAATCTCTGTCACTTGTGCATTTTGGTGAATTTGGACCCCTCCAAGGTCAGGTTGTACATGAGACCCTTTTGACCGAAGACAAACCCGACGATCGGATCCTTGATCTTGGCCGTGTCAATCGAACCGCCCGCTCCAAGCGTGACCAGTGCGACGGACCCGTCGACTCCCGCCTTCCAGCCTTCGCCCGTGCGGAATTTGTACAGTGCTTCCTCGTCCATGAACACGAGGAGCACGGTCTTCATCTGTCCTCCGAACTGGAATCCGAACGACGCCGAGGCAATGTTGTAGTAGTCCTCAGTTTTGCCTGCGATGCGGAGCGCCCCTTCCCCATATTCACCGCCGAATCCGACCCCGGCTTTCAGCACCTTCGGCAGGACCAGCACTCCCTTGCTGCTTTCCAGAAACTCCTTTCCTCCCCCCACTTGCTTCTGAAATTCTTCCAAGGCCACGTCCACGCTGACATCGATTTCTCTGGCGGTCGCAGCGCTCGCCTGGTCCGCCAGCCATCCGGCTGTCACGAAGACCAGACTCAGGGTGACAGACACAGCCCACAGGTGCTTGATATTCCACATCACGCGGCTCCTTTCTCGCATAGAGAACAAATTCGGTCTCGGGATTATACGTGATCGAGCACCCGAGAATACGACTCCATGATATTCCGGGGAGAAAAGCGGCGACACTGTCAAAATTGACAGGATCGCGCAGTGCCGGTCCGACCGACCATTGCCGGAACGTGATCGGCAAGCGCACTTGTCCGGTCCGAGACTATTTCGCAGAACCCGACTGCCTCGCAATCCCCGCCTTGTACTCCTCCTCGGAAATCTCCTTCACCTCGGAGGATTGCAACGTGACCGTGCTCCCGGTTTTCGCGTCCTTGATTTTCACGGCTCCCCCTTTGCCGGTTTCCTTGACTTCGGTGCTGTAATAAGACTTGCCGGACGCCGGATCGGTCACCCGGTAATAGTTAGTGCAGCCGGCGGTCATGACGGTGGAGGCGAACAATGCCAAGGCCAGACTAAAGTGTTTGCGCATGATGTCCTCCTCAGTAAAGGGGTTGATATCCTGTCGCCGTCCTCGCCGATGCGACAGGGTTGTCTGACGTTTAGAACGACCCGAACATGTAGCGAACACCAACTTCGACATTCCACTCATATGCGCCAATGAGGTCACGCCCCCATAAGCCCACACCTGGACGCACATACGCGCCGAGCCGACCGATCAGATTCCGGCCCAGTTCAAATTCAAACGTCATGCTGCTCTTCGCATTGCGCTCCCAATTGACCTGCCACACTCCCTGCAGGATAGTCCACCAGCGCTCGGGCCAGATCGTATTGATTTGCATTGAGGCCCTGGTGACCTCGAAGTCAGAACGGGCCGGGTCGCCGCCAACCGACACCTGATGCTGGAACACCCCGAACAAAAAGGACTCCCATCGCGGGAGGAACCGGGCCGTGGCAATGAGCGGGCCAACGGTGTATTTTCCAAGACCTAACGTATTCTCGTCGGCGGTAGGGAACGTGGAGATCACGCCGATGAAGAATCCGTATTCGGGCGTGTTATAGGCGCGCCATCCCGCTGCGACGGCGAGGTCGCTCAGGCCTTGCGCGCTCAGGCTCCCCGGGCGATTCGGATCGGTCCATTTTAGGAAGGGCACATCCACCCGAAACAGCCAATTGCTTCGGAATGGGAGATCCACCCGCAGCGTGCTGTCCCTGGCTTGGGCGCCGTGAGGCAGATTCGCATATTGGGTGGTCAGTTGCACTCGGCCGACGATGGCCGTCGGATCGGTCCCGTATTTGGCCGCAAGCTTCTTGAGCCTCTCCGCTTCAGCTTGTACTTCAGGAGTCAAAACCCTAGGCCTCAGTCGAGGCGGAAGGAACCGTGGTTCCTTCGGAGGGCCTTCCGGTCCCGGCTCGCCCTCCGACTTGGACCCCTTCGCTCTCTGCTCTTCCGGGTCCTGATCGGCCGGAACACTGTCTTCACTTATGACGCTAGGTGATGCTTCGTGAGCCCAGGCCGAATCGAGACTCCGCGCAACGCCTGTCATATGCGACAAGCCGATGACTACCAGCGCCGGAAACCAGGCTGCCCCTGTTCTCGTTCCCCTGCCTCTCGCCGTACGGCAGGATCTCAGAATCTTACGAGAAGACACCTGTCATCCGGCGGCTCCAAGTGACGGACGTTCGGCGCTAACCGCGGACAGGATCATACCCTTGATACGGCGAAGGGAGTACTGTCAGAAATGACAGGCCCCCTGCCCGATCCGCAGGGCCTCCGGCCGGCGACGATCTATGTCGCTCGCCGGCTCAACCTGATCCCGATTTGGTCGAGCAGCGGAGTGGCAATCATCGTCAGCGCAATCACCATGGTGCCGGACGCGAATTGGAGCGGAGTCACAACGCCCGAGGCGAGCAAGGTGCTCAGGATCACAAAGCCGAACTCACCGCCCTGCGATAAGAGAAATGACAGTCGCACAGCCTGACGATGCCCCATGGACAGGGATCTGGCGGCTGCATAGAGTACCGCGGTTTTGACCAGGACGATCACGACCACATGCATCAGCAGTTTCGTCGTGTGCCCGGTCAGGACGGTCAGGTCCAACGAGAGGCCGACGGAGACAAAGAACAACGCCAATAGGAGGTTTTTGAACGGCGTGACTTCCTGCTCAATCCCCCGTTGATGAGCTGTACCGGAAAAGGCCAGGCCCATGAGGAAAGCGCCCAACGCCATCGAGAGTCCGGCACGAGACGCCAGCCACGCACTGCCGAGGAGCGCAATGAAAATCACGGCCGTGAAGCTCTCGGTCATGTTCCGAGCGAGGGTGAGGCGAAACAGCCATGGACAAACTACTCGACCAAAGCCGAATAGGACCAACATGGTCCCGAAGGTCCGACCGGTGTCCCACCAGGATATGGACTCCGCCGATCCGGTTCCCGCAAACACCGGTACCAGAACCATAATGGGCACCACCGCCAAATCTTGGAACAGCAAGATACCGAAGGCCGCCCGGCCGTGCTCCTGGTCCAACTCCCGCTTGGAGGCGAGCATTTGCAGCACCAAGGCGGTGGAGGAGTTGGAAATGACCAGTCCCAAGAGGAGGGCCAGCGGCCAGGTGGGCGCGAACAGACGCCAGTAGAACATGAGGACGAATCCAGTCACCAGCACCTGCAACGTTCCCAGCACAACGGCATAACGTCGCAACGACCAGACTTTCCGAAGGTCGAGTTCAAGGCCGATAAGGAACAAAAAGAAGACCACGCCCAGTTCGGAGATTTCCCGCAGGCGGTCAACCTGGGTGGGCCCCAATATGTGCGAGGACCCCAGGATGACGCCGGCGATCAACAGCCCGAGGTCGGCGCCCATTCCGAACCTGCGGGCGAGCGGAATTGCCACCGCGCTGATCATGAGTAGGAGCGTGACGGCCAAAACGATCTCGTCCAGATGCAAATAGGTATTCATCGGAACCCCCCGCGAGGGGTGACAGGATACGCGGCCAATCCGCGAATGTGAAGGGACCGATGAACTGCGCCGATACCGTCGTTCCCGCGCATTCGAGGCCGAACAGATGACGCGAACCGCGACACCGCCCGGTTGATCGGCGAGATTCACACAGGACCTCGGATGGTCGCTGCAACCAGATCTGTCAATTCTGACAGTATGACGAGGAGGACGCTCACCCTAGAATGGCTCTATTCTCAAGTCGGCGCTATCGAGTCACGGTTCTCGTGATGTCCCTAAGAGGTCCAGACCTGTGCCGTCGTTCTCGTCCCTTCCCAAAACGTCATGGGTTCGGATAACCATCCTCGCGGTCATCCTCCTGTTCGAGACCGGCTGCGCCCACTATCCGGTGAACCCGAAGCTTGAGCGCTATGAGCCGGCCCACCCGTCGATCAGCTCTCCCAATCGATCCGATGAACTCCTCTTGGTCGTATCCTTTTCCGGCGGAGGGACCCGTGCCGCCGCGTTGGCCTATGGGGTGCTCGAAGCCATGGCCCGAGTCGAGGTTCCGGCGCCGCCCCGTAGGCCTGCCCTTCCCGAGACGCGACTCACGCATCGCCTCTTCGACGAGATAGACATCGTCACGGGTGTCTCAGGCGGGAGCGTGACGGCCGCCTCTCTAGCCCTTCGCGGCGAACGGATCTTCACGGACTTTCGTCACCAGTTTCTCAGCCGGAATGTCACCTGGGGTCTGGTTGGAAGGCTGCTGAACCCGATCAATCTATGGCGGTTGGCATCCGTGTATTTCAGCCGGACCGATCTCGAGGCGGAATATTTTGATGATCTGCTGTTTCACGGAGCCACCTACAAGGATCTCGATTCCCAAAGAGGACCGGACCTCTTTATCCAAGCCACCGATATCGTGGACGGCCACTATTTTTCGTTTTCGCGGCTTCAATTCGGGTTAATTTGTTCCGACCTCTCGCGGTTTCCTCTGGCCCGAGCGGTGGCGGCTTCGGCTTCCCTTCCCGGTCCGTTCACCGCCATCACCATCCGCAATTATGCGGGTCAATGTGGGTATCAGGAAGAACCCTGGATGACGGAGGCTCTTGGGAGACGGGACATCACGAGTCGTGCCTATCGCTTGGCGAGACAGTTGCGTTCGTACCAAGATTGGGAAGGCAAACCCTACATCCATCTGGTTGACGGCGGCATCAGCGATAACCTCGGGGTGCGAGGATACTTGGACTTCTTGATCGCGAGCGGCGATCCTTCCCGCGCGTTCAAGCAGCGAGGGATTGAACACGTCAAGCGGGTGGCCTTTATCATAGTCAACGCCGAGACGAAACGGTCTACTCGCTATTGGAGTTTGCTGGAAGAAACGCCCGGCCTGGACAATATCAGCGATGTGTCATTCTCGGCCATGATCAACAGCTACAATTTCGAATCGATGGAACTCCTCCGACGGATGGTCAAGGGCTGGTCCGTTCATCGGCAGGAGACTGCGCCGGATCAAGAGCCGATCGAGTTTTATGCCGCGGAAGTCGCCTTCAGCGCGCTCTCGGACTACAAAGAGCAGGAAACGTTTCTCAACTTCCCGACCAGTTTCGATCTATCGGAGGAACAGATCGACCGTCTCCGCGAAGTCGCCGCCCGACTGCTCTATCAATCCGAAGACTTTCGCCGGCTGGTTCAGGATCTCGGCGGCAAGCTTCCCTCGTCATTATTGGCGCCGGCGTCGATGTCCCCGTTGCCTCCGCAGAAGTCTCACTAACCTCATGATGAACAGTCTGGGCAACAGGCGGTTCGATTATTGCTTCCTTTTCAATGGCGCTCCCGTTGTCGGATGACGCTGACCTGATACCCTCATCCAGTCCGGGTTGAGGTTGGAATCCCGACTAAGTACTGTCTATAATGTGCGCGCCCGCCGATCGGAGACATTGGTGGTCCATGTCGCCATGCATGATGAGTAGCTCAGCAACCATGCCACCGAATCTTCGCTCCGAATTGCGCTCGTGGTCCAGCTTGCATCCCTCCGTCACCATCCGCGTCATCGCAATCTGTGGCCTGTGGCTCAGCACTCTCGCCGCCTGCAAGGACGAGGCGACCTCGCGGCCGGCGCCAACCCCGCCGGAGGTGCGGGTCGCTCACGTCTCCCAAGAGGACGTTCCGCTTTACGGCGAATGGGTGGGCACGACGGACGGGCTGGTCAATGCGACGATCCAGGCACGGGTGACCGGCTACCTCGTCAGGCGCACCTTTGAGGAAGGCGCGTTTGTCAAGAAAGGTCACCTGCTTTTCGAAATTGACTCCCGTCCCTTTCAAGCCGCGCTTGCAGAGGCGAAAGGCCAACTCAGCCGGGCGCAGGCGCAACTCGTCAAAACCGAGTTGGACGTCAAGCGGGACCGGCCGCTCGCCGCGGCCAAGGCCATCAGCCAAAAGGAGTTGGACGATTCGATCCAAGCTTACGAGGCCGCAAAAGGATCGGTGGCTTCGGCCAAGGCCTCCGTCCTGCAGGCCCAACTCAACTTGGACTTTACCAGGATTGAAGCGCCGATCGATGGGGTCACCGGCATTGCCAAGGCGCAGGTCGGCGATCTGGTCGGCCCCAGTACGGGCGTGCTGACCTCGATTTCGACTGTGGATCCGATCCGCGTTTACTTTCCTATCAGCGAACAGGAATATCTCAAGGCCGCCAGCAAGGTTCAGGCTAAGTACCAAGCGCAGGCTCGATCGCAGGACGACGGACTTGAACTGATTCTGGCGGACAGCGCCGTCTACCCGCATAAGGGCAGCTATCTGCTCGTCGATCGTCAAGTCGACGTGAAAACGGGAACGATCCGGGTGGCGGCCACCTTCCCCAATCCGGGCAATCTGCTGCGTCCCGGGCTCTTCGCCCGGGTGCGCGCGCCCATTCAGACGAAAAAGGGCGCGCTCCTGGTCCCGCAGCGGGCCGTGACGGAATTGCAGGGAGACTACCAGGTGGCGGTCGTCGGGTCCAATAACCAAGTGGAAGTCCGAACGGTCAAGGTCGGAGAACGGATCGGCAGCCGCTGGATCATTATTGAAGGGCTCAAGCCCGGCGAGCAGGTCATTGTCGAGGGAGTCCAGAAGGTCAAGGCCGGGATGACTGTGACCCCCAAGTCCGCCGAATCGTCGTAAGGCAGGTGGGCGGCCCGATGGCCAGATTTTTCATCAATCGTCCAATCGTCGCGATGGTCATCTCGATCATCATGACGATCCTGGGCATCGTCGCCATGGTCCAGCTCCCCGTGGCGCTGTTTCCCAACATTGCTCCGCCTGAAATCAACTTGAGCGCGACGTACGTGGGGGCGGACTCCGTCACGCTCGAGCAGTCTGTGGCCACCCCGATCGAGCAAAAGATGAGCGGCGTGGACAACATGATCTATATGTATTCGGTCAACGCCGGCAACGGGCAGATGAACCTCCGCGTGGATTTCGACATCAACACGAAGCCGAACGACGATCAGATCCTGACCCAGATGCGCTACACGCAGGCCGAATCCCAGTTGCCGACCGAGGTTCGAAATTACGGCGTGACGATCAACAAATCGACCACGAGTCCCCTGGCGTTGTTCTCGCTCTACTCCCCTAACGGCGCCTACGACGATATTTGGCTGGCAAATTATGCCTATGTGAACATCAACGATCCCATGGCGCGCGTGCCGGGCGTCGGCCAGGTGCAGATCTTCGGCGCCGGCCAGTATGCGATGCGGTTTTGGGTGCACCCCGACGTTCTGGCCAAACTCGGGATGACCGTGACCGAGATCCTGGACGCGATCAAGAAGCAGAACACGGTGAACCCGGCCGGTCAGGTCGGCGCCGAACCGGTCCCCCCAGGTCAGGAATTCACCTATTCAGTCCGGGCGCAGGGCCGTCTCGCGAGCCCGGAGGAATTCGGGAACATTGTCGTCAGAGCCGCTCCGGACGGCTCCATTGTCCGGCTCAAGGATGTGGCCCGGGTGGAGCTCGGCGCGCAATCGTACAACATCATCAATCGGCTGAACGGAAAACCGGCGGCGCTGGTCGCGATCTATCAACTCCCCGGATCGAACGCGATCGACACGGTGGATCGCGCCAAGCGGCTGATGGAGGAAATTAAATCCCGCTTCCCTGCTGACCTTGACTATGTCGTTTCGCTGGACACGACCCTCGCGGTCCGCGAAGGGATCAAGGAGATCGTCCATACCCTTTGGGAAGCCTTGATCCTGGTGTTGATCGTGGTCTTCGTGTTCCTGCAAGGCTGGCGCGCGACCTTGATTCCGATGCTGGCCGTGCCGGTTTCATTGGTCGGCACGTTCATGATGTTTCCCCTGCTCGGGTTCTCGGTCAACACTCTCTCGCTCCTGGGACTAGTGCTGGCGATCGGGCTTGTGGTGGACGACGCGATCGTCGTCGTGGAAGCGGTGGAGCACCACATCGAGCACGGCCTGTCTCCGAAGGAGGCCACGCTCAAGGCCATGGAGGAGGTGTCAGGCCCGGTGATTGCGATTGCACTCATTCTTGCGGCGGTGTTCGTGCCGACAGCCTTCATTCCCGGCATCACCGGCCGCCTCTATCAGCAATTTGCCGTGACGATCGCCATCTCGGTCGTGATTTCCGCCTTCAACGCCCTGACCCTCAGTCCCGCCCTCTCCGCGCTGTTGCTGCGCCCGAAACAGCCGGCTCGCGGACCGTTGGGGATGTTTTTCGGTTGGTTCAACCGTTGGTTTGGCCTGGCCACCGATCGCTATGTGGGGCTCTGTGGGCATCTGATCCGCAAGGCCGGTCGGTCGATGCTGTTCCTGGCCGTGGTTGCGGCCGCCGCCGGTCTCCTCGGATGGCGTTTGCCCGCCGGATTTCTTCCCACGGAAGACCAAGGGTACCTGTACTTGAACGTCCAGCTCCCGTTTGCCTCCTCGCTTCAACGCACCAATGACGTCGCCAAGACAGTCGAGGGTATTCTGAAGGAAACCCCCGGCGTCCAGTACGCGACGGTGATTGTCGGGTACAGTCTCCTCAGCACGGTGGCCACGACATACAATGCTTTCTTCTTCGTGACCCTTGATCCTTGGGATGAACGGACCAAGCCGGAGGAAGGACTCAGGGGCATCTTTCAGCACCTGAACCGCGAATTAGGCCGATTGCCTGAAGCCCAGGCGCTCGCCTTCCCTCCTCCGGCGATTCCGGGCGTCGGAACATCGGGCGGCGTCACGTTCGTGCTGGAAGACCGATCCGGTCAGGACATCGCGTTTCTTGCCGAACAGACCAAGATCTTCATGGAAGCCGCCCGCCAACGGCCTGAGATTGCTTCCGTGAACACGACCCTCATCCCCTCCGTGCCGCAGATCATGGCCCGCGTGGATCGCGAGAAGGTCCTCAAGCAGGGAGTGAACCTGGGCGATGTGTATCAGACCCTCCAGGCCTTCATGGGCGGGGTGATGGTGAACTACTTCAATCGTTTTGGACGGGTCTGGCAGGTGTATGTCCAAGCGGAAGGAGAATTTCGCACGCGCGCCGAGAACGTCGGGCAATTTTTTGTGCGCAACGGGGACGGCGACATGGTCCCGCTCTCCACGCTCGTGACGACGGAGCGGACCCAGGGTCCTGAGTTCACGATGCGGTACAACGGTTATCGCTCTGCGCAGATGTTCGTCTCGGCCGCGCGCGGCTACAGTTCCGGCCAGGCGATGAAGGCCTTGGAGGAGGTGTTCAGAGAGACCATGCCCCGCGAGATGGGTTACGACTATATGGGGATGTCTTTTCAAGAGAAGCTGGCCGCCGAAGGGGTGCCCGCGAGCGTCATTTTCGGCTTCTCCCTGCTGTTCGTGTTTTTGATCCTGGCGGCCCAATACGAAAGCTGGACCCTTCCTTTCAGCGTGTTGCTCGGAACGCCGGTGGCGGTGTTCGGCGCCTTCTTTGCGCTCTGGGCGGTGGGACTTGAGAACAACGTCTTTGCGCAGATCGGGTTGGTGATGCTCATTGGGCTGGCGGCGAAAAATGCCATCCTGATCGTGGAATTTGCCAAGATCGAATATGAGAAAGGCCAGCCATTGGCTGAGGCCGCGTTGACCGGGGCCCGCCTCAGGCTGCGTCCGATCCTCATGACCGCCTTTGCCTTTATCTTCGGCATTCTGCCTTTGGTGTTGTCGTCAGGCGCGGGAGCCGTCGCACGGATAATTATCGGCATCACGGTGCTCGGAGGGATGCTGGCCGCCAGTCTGATTGCGATTTTTCTGATCCCGGTGACGTTCTACGTGGTGGAGCGGCTATCGCACCGTGCTGACAGGACAACGCCGGATCCGACGCCACCGGAATCTCCGCGCTCGATCGATGGAACATATCTGCCGGCGTCGGTTACCCAGTCGGAACCGCTTTCCTCGCACGTGCGCAGCGAGGGAGGGGCCCTGACATGAATCGATGGCTAGTCGCACTCGCGCTCGTGATGCCCATGGCGGCCTGCAAAATGGGTCCGGATTATGTCAGGCCGGAAAGTCACGAGGCGGATGAATGGCGTCTGGCTCCCGCCACCTCGGAATCGATCGCCAACCTGCCCTGGTGGGAGTTGCTCAGGGACCCGGAACTCCAACGGCTGATCCAGACCGCGTTACAGGAGAACCAGGACCTTCGAACGGCGGTCGCCAGCGTCGAAGAGGTCCAGGCGCAGCTCGTGATCGCTCGGTTCGATCTGGCGCCGTCGCTCGGATACGAAGGGCGGGCCTTTGTGTTCAAGACAGAACGCGATACGCTTGCCTTGCCCTCGGGAGGGACGGGAGGGATCACGATCCCGAGCCAGGTAGGGCAAGGAGGCACGCTCTCGAATGCGAATGCCTTCGCAGGCCTGAAATGGGAGCTGGACCTGTGGGGACGTATCCGCCGGTCGATCGAATCGGCGCACGCGGTCTTGGCCTCCCGCGAAGAGGCGAAACGGGCCATCGTGCTCAGCTTGGTCGGCAATGTCGCCGAGGCCTACTTCGACCTCCGCCAACTGGACCTTCAAGTCGAAATTACCAAGCGGACCCTGAAGACCTGGGAGGACACGGTCAGGCTGTCCCGAATCAAATTGGAGCAGGGGGTGATTCCCAAGCTTGATCTCGACCGGTTTGAGGCTGAACGGGCCTATGCCGCGGCGCAATTGGCGGATCTTGAGCGCCAGGTCGTTCAAAAGGAGAATCAGTTTAGTGTGCTTCTGGGACGGAAGCCCGCCCGCATCGCGCGCGGGCTTGGGCTCACCGAGCAGAGCCTGCCGCCGGCAGTCCCGGCGGGCTTACCGTCCGATCTGTTGCGGCGGCGGCCGGATATCCTGCAGGCCGAACAGGAGTGGGTTTCGGCGACGGCCCAGATCGGGGTTGCCGAGGCCTTGCGCTTTCCACAGTTTTCTCTGACGGGCGCGCTCGGGGTGGCCAACACCCAGTTGTCCGGCTTTGCGCCCGGGGCGACCTTCGCCCAGACCGCCGGGGTTTCCGTCGCCGGTCCGTTGCTGAACGCGACCGCTCTCGGTTACCAGGTTAAGGTGGCGGAAGCTCGAGCCAGACAAGCGGCGGCACAGTATGACAGGACCGTCGTCACGGCATTCAAGGAAGTAGAGGACGCGCTGATTGCGGTCCAGAAGTCCCGGCAACAGCGGGAGGCGCAGGAAGCCCAGGTCCTCTCGCTACAGTCGGCTCTCGAAATGGCCGATCTGCGCTATCGAGGGGGCCGCGCAAGCTATCTCGACGTCCTGACGGCCCAGCGGACGCTGTTTGATGCGGAACTTGCGCTGGCCAGAACGAGACGGAATCAATTGACCGCCGTTGTGCAGTTGTATAAAGCTGTGGGGGGAGGCTGGTCGCCTGATGACGTCGCTCCGACTCAGGCGAACCTGTCCACCGTCTCCCGTCCCGAGCGGGTGAGCAAGGACTAACTGAGCAACGGGGTCCTGGGCCGCAACGTTCCGTGAAATTCTCCCGCCGTCGATTTCTCCACAGAACCCTATCATGGCCCTGCTTCCAGGCTTTTGGCCTCAACCATCCTTTGCACAGGCGATGCTGTTTCCAGTTGGCCCTGTGGTCGATGCGCGATGCCCGCTCCATGATGGCAGGAGATGGATTCATTGAATCGCGGTGGTGAACTGAAACCTGCTGCTCTCGACGATCCGGGTCCGGCATCGGGGGTGGCGAAGGTGCGCGAGCATCCCCGATCCCGCCGACATCTGATCCTGCTCGCCGTTCTTCCGTTCTTCATCCTGATCCCGGCTACGGCATTCGCCGATGTCGTGTTGCTGAAGAATGGAGACCGTGTCAGCGGGAAGATTCTGAAAATGGAAAGCGAGCAACTGGAAATCGACACGGCTTTTGCCGGCAAGATCCGGATCGGCTGGGGTGATATCCAAAGTGTACGGTCCGACCGCCCCTTGGCGCTGACCTTTTTTGCTTCCTCTTCCATTCCGGACGGAGTCGGTCTTCGAGATGGAGACCGAGTGATCGTCACCGAACTGGATGCGGAGGGGCCGATTCGCTTGTCGGACGTCAAAGCCATCAACGTCTCCGACCTCTACCACCGCGGCAACATCAATCTCGGCGGCAATGTGGTCAGCGGCAATTCCAACACGCAGGCTCTGAACGCCGCGGCCTCTTATACCTTGCGGCAGGACCGGCATCGGCTCCAGCTCGACGGCAAAATGAACCGGGGCGAGGCCAATGGGGAACTCACCGCGCAGAATGGGGCTGCCTCGGGCAGGTACGACTATCTCCTCACGCGGCAGATGTTTCTCTCGGGCGGGCAGCTCTTGGAGCATGATCGATTTCAGAACCTGGCCGTCCGCAGCACCGCCACGGCGGCGCTTGGGTATGATTTTTACGATCGCCAGACCCGTTCCCTATCCGTTGGAGCCGGCCCCAGCCTTGTGTATGAAAATTTCACAACGTCCCCGGACACCGTAGTCCCGTCGGCGATGTGGTTTGTTCGGTGGTATCAGGAATTCCGGGGCGGGGACGTCACCCTCTTTCATCACCACCAGGGGTTTCGCGATCTTGCGAGGGACGGAGGATTTCGCCTCAATGCGGACCAAGGCATTCGGGTCAAGGTCTACGGTGATTTGGCGCTGAACTTCGAATACGACTTGCGCTTCAACACCAAGCCGGCGCCAGGGCGAAAAACCGTAGATACGACGGCGATCTTCGGCCTGAGTTACGCCTTCGGCGATTAGAGATCACCCGGCCCTGTTGAGCGGAGCACTCTATCGGCCCGGCAGAACGTCCGCTAAGGGGAGCGTAGAAAAGTGGTGAAGGCTGATGGCTGCGGCGGATGCCACATTGAGGGATTCGACGGCCTCTTGGAGCGGGATGTAAAAGCGAACATTGGCCGCCAGCAGGAGCCGGTCCGACAGACCCTGACTCTCGTTGCCGAACATCAGCATGGTTTTTGCTGGTCGTCTGGTGATGGCCGACAAGGGAGTGGCGCCTTGAGGGTTTGAATCGGCGGCAAAGCAAGAGAGGGGGAAGGGGGCCAGTGCGGAAAAATCGACGTCCCGAAAGGTCGGAATGGTTAGGATGGTCCCGGCGGAGGCTCGAACGACCTTCGGACTAAAGACATCGGCGCAACCGGGGCTGAGCCACACGGCATCGAGCCCAAACCCTGCGGCGGACCGTATCAATGTGCCGACGTTGGTAGGGTCTTGCACAGAATCGAGATACACGGTCAGGAGAGATGGCCGCTTGGCACTGTCCAACCTGGGCCAGGTCGGTTGTTTGACGATGGCGAGGGCCTCTTGGGCGGTGCTGGTGTCGGAGAGGCGGTCCAAGGTTGCTTGAGGGCAGTGATACAGCCGAAAAGGCTGAACAATTCGGGGGGCGAGAAGGATATCCTGGTGCTTGGTCAGGAAATCCGGCGTAACAAGGAGGCTGTCGATTTGGTCTTGTTTGCGTCTCAGGAGTTCCAGGATCAGTTTGGTCGTATTGACTATGAAACAACGTTCCTGGTCGCGGGAGAACTTGTCTCGGACGAGCGCCCGCACACGTTTGGCAACTGTTTGAGAAACGCTTGGGAACGAGGGCACGATTCGATTCGGGGAAAGGAAGGGGTGAAGGCCGACCCACGCACCTGCCACACCATGGAGCGCGTGGACGCTCCGAGATGTGGCAGGTACCCTGGTTGGATTATCGGCGCTTCTTATTTGCTGCCGCTTCGGCTGCGCGAATGCGTTGCGCCCGAGCCTTGGCACGGCGCAATTCGCCCAGCTTTTCTCGGGTCCGCCGCCTTTGCAGATCGAGTTGCGCAATCTGGGCCCGCACGTAGGCCTTTTCTTGCTTATGCAACGAGGCGCACTCGGACTTGGAAAGGTTGACCCAGTCGCCGGAGCTTCTTGCGCGCCGCATACGCTCTTGCAAAGATTCGCGAAGCTGGCGACTTCGAAGCGAAATCAAAGATTTCAGCGCCTGCTCCCGTCGGAGAATTTCCTCTTCCTCAGCCATGATCCCACGCAAATCTGACCCGAGCATATTCCGTACCTCCTAGCGATTCCGCTGGCCTACTAAGAGCCGCCGTATTATACCTGAATCGAATCAGAGACTCCATCTCCATAAGTCATTGAAAAAACTATCATTTACGTTTATCTATGGCGGTTCTTCCTGCCTGTAAGCACCAAAATATTTGAGAAAGCCAGCAAAATGGCTCGGTTGCGATGGTCTTCCAGCTTGGCTATGATGCCGCCATGAGCGGTTCTCTCTACCTGCAAGCCTGGCGAATGGCCAAACGCCAGACGCTGGAAAGCCTGGCTGAAAAATCAGGCATGGAGCTTTCCTTTCTCGCAGCGGTGGAGACTGGAGAGGGTGATTGTACGGTTTCTGCCCTGCAAGCCATTGCCGGATCGCTGGGGATTCCCCCGTCTTGGCTCTATGGACACCCCGATGATCTGAATCGGCTCCTTCAATCGGAGGATGTGGAGGACGACGAATCCGGTAAGGCTCGCACGATCGCTGATTCCATCGACCCGGTGCTGGAACGAATTCTCCGTTCGGCAGGACGGGACCGTATGCTCTATGCCCTGTTAACGGCCCTCTTGCAATCGGGTGACGAACGGCTGACTCGGGCGGCCGAAGTCAGCCTGCGCAGCCTTGTCAAACAGGCCAATCAGGCGACACAGGCGCTGGTCCCCTGGCTCACCAGACCGTCCGGACATTTCGAGCCTCCGAACGATTGACCCAGAAGCCTGGATTGGTTATCGCCGGATGCTCGGCCTTCTGAGTCTACCGATCCGATCCACTGTCCTGCCGGTACAGTTGCCAGCCGATGAGGCCGACGGTCAGGACGCCGAGCCAGGCTCCGAACGGCGGGACCGCAAACAGTTGAAACGGATCGGAGCTGATCCATGGCCACAGCGAGCTCACGGCAACCGGAATTGCCAGGAAGATGCCCATCAAGGCCTCCCCGGTTACGAGACCTGCGGCAAAAAGCAGGCCGATCCCCTCTGCCTCGGAGGAATCTCGCCGTTGGCGGTTGGCTAAGGTGCGAATCAGCCCTCCGACCATGACCGCTGCGGTCAATTTGAACGGAAGATAGATCCCCAGCGCCACGGCTAACACCGGAACCCGAAATCCCCCCGCACGACGGGCGCATTGTTGATCCACCACAATCACTGCGGCGGCAAGGAGCGCTCCCAGGCCGACCAATGCCCACGGCAGGCCGCCATGAAACACGCCCTGGGCCAAACTGGCCATGAGCGTCGCCTGCGGCGCCGCCAACGGATGGGGATGGCTGTCGGATGAAACGCCGATGCCGTACTTGGCATGGAGGAGCGACAGAATCGGCACAATCACGATGGCCCCTCCCGTGACCCCGACCACCTGCATGACCTGTTGCTTCCAGGGCGTCGATCCGACGATCCGGCCGGTTTTCAGGTCCTGCAAGTTATCGCCTCCCATCGCAGCGGCACAGCACACGACCGCGCCGATCAGGATGGCGGCGGGCGGGCCGGCCGGATGCCCGGTTCCCATCAGCAGCAATAGCAAGACGGCGCTCAGCATGATCGTGGCAATGGTGACGCCGGATACCGGGTTGCTCGAACTTCCGACCAGGCCGGCCATGTACCCGGCCACCGTCGAAAACAAGAACGCCGCCGTTGTCATCGCCAGGCTCATCACGGCAGCCCACAGCATGTTCTCCACCACCGATTGATACACGAGCATCACGGATGCCCAGGCCGCGACCAACAGGACGATGAGGACGAACAACGGTGTGTCTCGCTCGGTGCGCGGAATGGCCTCGGTGCGCTCAGACGCTACCGCTTGTGTCCGTGCGGCAAAGACTCCGGCGGAACTGCGTCGAAGCCGGAACAACCCTTCGAGGAGCGGACGGCGGACCTGAACCAGCGTCCACAATCCTCCCACCAACATGGCGCCGATACCCACGTAGCGAATCTGCTGGCTCCAGATCATCCTGGCTGTCGTCAGCGCGTCAGAAGGCTGGGAGTCCGGCGACAGGCCATACAGAGGCAGCAGGATAAGCCAGCCGAGGATTCCGCCGGCGAAGACCACCGCCGCGATCTCAGCCTTGATAATGAACCCGACGGCCAGCAAGGCAGGCGAGAGATTCACGCCCCCGTAGAAGACCGTTGAACCGAAGCGAACGGCCCCCTCCGCGGCTTCACTCCACAGGCGAAGGCCGCTTTCGCCAAATTTGGCCCAGGCGCCGAGCAACGAGGCGATCATTAAAGGGCGGATGCCGTTTCCCCGACCGGAGGAGGCTGCTCCGGCCTTCAGCACTTCCGCCGTCGCCACGCCCTCGGGAAAGCGAAGCTTCGGATCCAAGATGAGCACCCGCCGAAGCGGAATCGTGAACAGGACGCCCAAGAGACCCCCAACGAGGGCCAGCAGGGTCGTCTGCCAATAGTCGAAGGTCTGCCAGTAGCCCAGGATCAAGAGAGCTGGCAGGGTGAAGATCACCCCCGCAGCAAGCGCTTCCCCCGAGGAGGCGGCCGTCTGCACGATGTTGTTTTCGAGAATGTTGGACGTCTTGAAGAGCCGAAACAGGGTCATCGAAACCACCGCCGCAGGAATTGAGGCGGAGACGGTCATGCCAGCGAAGAGACCGAGATACGCATTGGCGCCAGCGAGGACGACCGACAGCAGCAACGACAGAATCAGCGCCTTGCCCGTGATTTCGGGAAGATGGGTGGCGGCTGGAACGACCGGTTCATCGGTTGGTGTGGAAGAACGGAACGCAGCGATCTCATCGTGGGAATCCACCGGCATCGTGTCGTCGTTCATACCATGCTTTCCCTGACAGGTCCATCGACCCCTATGCTAGACTGAGCCCGATCTTCGGACCTGACGAATCCGTGATCATGATGAACCTGAACAGGACGATTGTTGAATAGAGAGAAAGGACAGGGTGATGAGCGACCCGCGGACCATCGGGAGCCTGGTGATTGATCGGTTGCGTGCGTTGGGCGTCGAGCATGTCTTCGGCATCCCCGGAGACTATGTCCTCACGTTCTACAAATTGCTGGAGCAGTCTCCGCTGCACCTGGTGGGCACGACGAGGGAGGACTGCGCCGGCTTCGCGGCGGATGCCTATGCGCGCATACGGGGCGTGGGGGCCTTGTGCGTCACCTATTGCGTCGGAGGGCTCAACACGGTCAATGCCGTGGCCTGCGCCTATGCGGAGCGATCGCCGGTCGTCGTGCTGACCGGGTCGCCAGGCTTATCTGAACGGGCCCGCAACCCCTATCTGCACCACATGGTGAGGGATTTCGAGACGCAGAAGGAGGTGTTCGAGAAGGTGACGGTCGCCGCCGTCGTGTTGGATGATCCCCTGACGGCTGCCCGGCAGCTCGACCACGCGATTGCGGCGCTCACACGCTATCGCCGCCCGATCTACGTGGAAATCCCTCGTGATCTGGTTCACGCGAGACTCCCCGTTGCCGCGCCCGCTTCGACGATCGCCGAAGAAGCAACCGATCCCGAGGTGTTGGCCGAAGCTCTTGGCGAGGTACGATCGATGCTGGTCTCGGCGAAACGGCCGGTGATCCTGGCTGGAGCGGAGGCGGGACGCTACGGCCTACAGGACGAGTTGGTCCGGCTGGTCGAGCGGTTCAACATGCCCGTCGCCTCCACGCTCCACGGGAAATCCGTCATCAGCGAAGATCATCCGTCCTATGTGGGGGTTTACGGGGGACTGATCGGGCGGGAAGAGGTGCTCCAGTTCGTGCACGACTCCGATTGCCTGTTGATCCTGGGATCGATTCTATCGGACGTGGACGTGCTCGACCCGCAGCGGCCAGAGCTGGCTAGCGGACAGGTCATCCATGCGACGGCGGATCGGATCGCGATCAAGCACCATCGCTACGACGGCATCGAGTTCGAGGCCTTCGTGAAGGGGCTGCTTCATCTGCAGATCGCTCCCTTCGCTTCAAGGACGTTGCCCAAGCCTGAAAGGGCGGCCTACCTCCGCCCGGAGCCGGCAGACCCCATCACCTTACAGGGGCTGTTCTCTCATCTGGATACCGTGCTGGAGGACACGACCATCGTGATCGCCGATGTCGGTGAATCCCTGTTCGCCTCGGCCGATTTGCGCGTCCGCCGGCGGTTCGAATTCCTGTCTCCCGCCTATTACACCTCGATGGGCTTTGCCGTCCCTGCCGCCGTGGGAGCCGGATTCGCGGATCGGCGCCTTCGCCCGCTGGTGTTGGTGGGAGACGGCGCGTTCCAGATGACCGGCACGGAACTGGCGACGGCCGTCCGCTACGGCCAGACTCCCATCGTGCTCATTCTCAATAATCGGGGCTATTCGACGGAGCGGGAAATCCTGGAAGGAACCTTCAACGATATTCACGAGTGGCGTTACGAACGCGTCTGCGAGTTGATCGGCGGCGGAACAGGATGGTGCATTCGAACCCATGGCGAGTTTGTGGAGTCGTTGGATCGAGCCCTTCGCGACCCCTCGACGCTCTATGTGTTCAACATTCTGTTGGACCCGACCGATCGATCGGCCGGCATGAAGCGGCTGGCAGGACGATTGGCCGAGCGGCTGACTGCTCAGCGGGAATCCTGAGCATGAGCGATCAAGTGAGTCGAGAAGTCAGGCTGTCGCCCGACGCCGAGCCTGAATGCGGCTGAGCCAGTTTTGCAGCCTCGCCGCTTTGCTGGCCTGCTCGGGATCGGCCGAACCACCGGATTCCTCGGAATGCGTCATGGTGTTGGGGGTTGCCATGGACACAGTCGCTCCTTCCCCCCTCCCATTGGACTCGACCGACCGGTCGAGTGCGGTCGTCTCATTCGTCGGACCACCGGCTCCGGCAACTCCCGCGGTGGAAGCTGGTTCGAGAGGTTGGGAGGGGAGGATTCTCGTGATTTTGGCAAGGTTCCGTTCGATGGCCTTGATCTCGTCGTCCAGCGGGTTGGTCATGAGGACGACCGTGCAGGACTTCCGCGCCGATTCAATGTTGCCCTCCGCCGCGTAAATTTTGGCCAGTGAGCGATGGGCCTTCAGGTTTTCCGGGCTGAGCGCGACCGCGTCCTCCAACATCGCCTTGGCCTTGGCATCCTCACCCATCTGCTGATAGATCGAGCCTAAGACCACCATCGCGATCACATAACCGGGATAGACGAGCAGGCCCTCCTGCAGCACGACGGCGGCTTTTTGCAACAGGCCGGCCTTCACATATTCTTCTGCCAACTGGACAAACACCTTGGAATGGGGGGCCTTCGCCCATTCGGCCGCCAACCGCTCGAGTCGTTCGGAAATGGATGGGTCTGGCACAGGCGTACCGGGCATGAAGTGGATTTAGTGGCCTGGGGAGGTGCGAACGCGGTTGTCGGGTTTCAGCTCGCGCACCCGGTCGAGCAGGGCATGAGCCGCCATACGCTTGGACATCAGCGGCAGTTCCGTCAGACGTCCTGTCCTGTCCACGAGGATGATTTGATTGGTGTCCGAGCCAAACCCTGAACCTTCGGTGAGCACGTTATTGCCAACGACCAAGTCCAGGCCTTTCTTCTTAAGTTTGGCCTGTGCATGAGACACTAGGTCCTGCGTTTCTGCGGCGAATCCCACCAGGAACTGGGTGGTTCGCCGGTCAGCCAGATCGGTCAGGATGTCCACAGTCGGTTCAAGCTCCAGCGCTGTCGGGAACTTCGCGTCTTTCTTGATCTTCTGTCCAGCCGGCCGGGCTGGCCGAAAGTCGGCGACCGCCGCGGCCATGATGACGATTGTTGACCAAGCCAGATGACCGGTCAAGGCTTTGTGCATTTCCTCTGTGGTCTTGACGGCTACGGCCTGCACCCCGGGTGGAATGGCAAGCGCGGTCGGGCCGGTCACGAGGACGACCTCTGCGCCCCTTGCCGCGGCGGCCTCGGCGACGGCATAACCCATTTTCCCGGACGAGCGGTTCGAGAGATATCGCACCGGATCGATCGGCTCCTGCGTCGGTCCCGCCGAAACCAACACCCGTTCGCCCATGAAATCCTGGCGTGGGCTGAGCGCCTCGATCAACGCATCCAGGATTGTCCCCTCTTCCGGAAGCCTCCCCCGTCCCGTCCGCCCGCTTGCCAACGGACCGACCTCGGGATCGAGCACCACCACTCCCCGTTCTCGCAAGGTGGCCACATGCCCTTGAACGGTGGGGTGGTCCCACATGCCTCCGTCCATGGCAGGGGCAATGACAATCGGGCACTGGGCGGCCAGCATGAGGGATCCCAGCAGGTCGTCCGCCAAGCCCAGCGCGATCTTCGCGATCGTGTGCGCGGTGCAGGGCGCGATCACGATCGCCTGGGCCTCCTCAGCCCAGGCGAGGTGCCGCATTTCGTGGCCGGCGGCAAAGAGATCCGATGCGACGGAACCTTGCGACAGCACTTCGAATGAGAGCGGCGTGACGAACTTGGCGGCGGACTGGGTCAGCACCACCCGGACGGCCGCCCCTTCTGCCTTGAGCCGGCGGAGAAGCAGCAGGGCCTTGTAGGCCGCGATGCTTCCGCACACGCCCAGAACCAGGCGGCGGCCGATGAGGCGCGGCCGTAGCGCAGAGGCCGCGCCCGGAGCGTCACCCTGCTCCTTCTGAGTCGGCTTGAGCCGCTTCCTTCGGGGAATCATCGACATAGTTGCTCAGCTCTTTCTTGATCTCGCGCGCGTCTTCGGCCGTCATCATGGCCATGCGCTCGTTCTCGAGGTCGCGGCCCTTGCGCGATTCCTTGATGGCGTCGCGGGCCTCTTTCCCGCGCAGGTACTGGATCTGTCCCTGCAGGACCTCATCAAGGGCCTGGGTCGTTTCCTTCGCGAATCGCGCTTGGCCGAGTAATTTCGCGCCCTGCATGAGATGCTTGGCCCGCTGGGCGGCCACCAGAACCAGCCGGTGCCTGGAGTCAAAACGATCCTGAATGTTCTCCGGTAACAACTGCAGCATGTCGCTCATGGACTCTCGCCCTCCTTGTCTTCCTTGTCGAGAATGAAATTGGCCTCAAGCCATCCGATGTCGAGGCGTTTGGTCTTGATCCGTTCGGCGATGAAAATGCTTTCCAGCTCTTTCAACGATTGCTTCAGATCGTCGTTGCGAACGATATAGTAATACTCCCGATAGCTCCAGACCTCCTCCCGCGCTTTCTTCAGCCGGCGCGCGATTTCCTCCGCCGAGTCTCCCGCCCGCATCTGCAGGCGCGTCCGGAGCGCCTTAAGCGACGGAGGCAGGATGTAAATATAGATTCCATCCTGGAATTTTTTCTTGATCTGGGCCGCGCCCTGGGTGTCGATCTCCAGCAGGACGTCCACCCCCTGGTCCAGCTTGTCCGCGATGGCTTTGCGGGGGGTGCCGTACCAGTGCCCATAGACCCGGGCCCATTCGACGAACTCCTGCCGTTCGATCATCTCCTGAAACGTCCGGTCGTCGATAAAGAAATACTCGCGCCCATGTTCCTCGCCGGGCCTCGGCTGCCTGGTCGTGCAGGACACGGAATGCCACAGATTGGGAACGATGTGCACAATCTGTTTGCACAACGTTGTTTTCCCCGTTCCCGAAGGAGCCGACACGATATATAGCAAACCTCGACGTTCCATCCTTGGGCCGACACCAGACCTTTCGACGATCCTATGGGTTGGGAGACGAAGACGGCGGTGGCTACTCGATATTTTGCACTTGTTCGCGAATCTTTTCCAGCACCGTCTTCATTTGCACGACGGTGGAGGCGATGCCGGCGTCGTTGGCTTTGGACCCGAGCGTGTTCACTTCTCGGCCCATCTCCTGCAGCAGGAAATCCAAGGTCTTGCCGATTGTCCCGGACTTGGCCAGCGTCTCGCGAAACTGCTGGAGGTGCGAACCCAAGCGAACCAGCTCCTCCGTGACGTCGCTCCGATCGGCCAGCAGGGCGATTTCCTGATGCAGGCGCGCTTCATCGACCGCAGGCCCCTGGAGCAGGCCTTCGACCCGCGCCTTCAGTTTGGAGAAGGCCGCTTCCACAAGCCGCGGCGCCTGTTCGGCCACCGTCGAACGGGCCCGCTCGATTGCGTCCAGATGTCCGAGAATCGCGAGGCTCAAGGCTTGGCCTTCGCGTTCGCGCATGAGAACCAACTCCTTCAAAGCCGCTTCGACCAATCGGCCGGCAAGCTTGAGCAGGGCCTTGTCCGGACCGCCGGCCTCCTCGGACACCGTGACCAGTTCCCGCACGCCGGCCAGGGTATTGATGTCGAGCCTCCCGCTCAGGCGAAGCTGTTTCTTCAGGTCGCGCAGGGCGCCGCAGTATTGCACCGCCAGATCGCGGTCGAGCGTGATCTGTTTGCGGCCCTGCCGGGCGCCGTTGATCGTCAGCGTGACATCGACGCGGCCCCGATGGCAATGACGTTGAACCGCTTCCTTGCAGGCCTCTTCGAACGAGGACAGACTCTTGGGAATCCGGCAGGCGATGTCCAGGAAGCGATGGTTCACCGATCGAATCTCCACGACCAGGGTTCCGTCTTTCCAGGCGGCTTCCTGGCGGCCGTATCCGGTCATGCTCCGTATCATTGAGGAGATTTTCCTTTCCATGGACAGAGGTCGTACAACACGCAGGCACCGCAGGTCGGGCGCCGCGCCAGGCAGACATAACGCCCGTGCAGGAGCAACCGTTGGGATCCTTCCGTCCATTGAGACCGCGGGATGCTCTTCATGAGGTCCTGTTCGATCCGATCCGGGTCCGCCGACTTGGAGAGGCCCAGACGCTGGGCCACCCGTTTCACATGGGTATCGACCACCACCGCCGGCTGTCCATAGGCATGTCCAAGGATGACGTTCGCCGTTTTTCTTCCGACCCCGGGCAGGGCCACGAGTTCCTCCATGGTGGACGGAACCCGGCCGTGAAACCGTTGGACCAGGGCTGTCGCGCAGGCCACCAGGTTTTTGGCTTTGCTCTTGAAAAATCCTGTCGGGCGGATCATGGACTCCAACTCAGGGATCTCGGCCTTGGCAAGATCGTTGGGTTGGGGGTACCGGCGGAACAGGGCCGGCGTGACCTGATTCACGCGGCGGTCGGTGCATTGCGCGGAGAGAATGGTCGCCACGAGCAATTGGTAGGGATCGGCGTGGTCGAGTTCCACCTGAGGCCGCGGATTGGCCTCCTTCAAGGCCTGAAGGATGGCTGGCACCGATGCACTGCCCGGACGCCTCACATCCCGACCCCGTTTGCCGGCCCAACGGCCGCTGTGCGCTTTCCTTGAAGGCGCGTCGAGTCCATATCAAGACAAGGGACCGGCAGGGCGCCGCCGGAGGTCATGGGGTCGCCGAAGGCCTGGACGCGGCACAGCATGCCGTCCAGATGGGCGATCAAGGGCGTGAGCGATTGCGGTTGCATCGCCGAAATCGCGAGGGCTCCGAACCGGCGGCAGAGCCCGTCTCGTTCGCTGAGAGGTATCTGATCGCACTTGTTGAAGACGAGCAGACGCGGGATATCGGCCATGTCCAGATCCCGGAGGATATCCTCGACCGCGCGGATTTGCCGATCCGGATCCGAGGCATCGGCGGCGACGAGGTGGAGCAACAGATCGGCGTCGCGCAGCTCACGCAATGTGGTCCTGAAGATGCCCATCAAGTCTTTCGGCAGATCGCGGATGAACCCCACGGTATCCGTGACGATCACTTCCCGATCGCGCGGGAATCGCAGCCGCCGGCTGGACGTATCGAGCGTCTCAAAGAGGCGGTCCTGCGCGGACACCTGACTCCGGGTGAGCACGTTGAGCAAAGTGGATTTCCCCGCGTTGGTGTAGCCCACGATCGAGACGACCGGCACCCCCTGGCGTTTGCGGCGGGCGCGCCGTTGGTCCTGATGGCGCGCAAAGGTGGCCAACTGCCGTTCCAGATGGGCGATGCGGTCACGCACACGCCGGCGATCCGTCTCCAACTTGGTCTCGCCCGGTCCGCGTCCGCCGATGCCTCCTCCCAACCGGGAGAGGCTCGTGCCCTGGCCGGAAAGGCGAGGGAGCAGGTAGCGGAGCTGCGCCAATTCCACCTGCACTTTGCCTTCGCGCGTATGCGCCCTCTGCGCGAAAATATCCAGGATCAATTGCGTGCGGTCGATGACCCGGAGGTCCGTGACCTCCGTGATCGCGCGGACCTGGGCCGGCGACAGGTCCTGATCGAAAATCAACAGATTGGCACCCTGTTGCAGCGCAGTGATCACGACTTCTTTCAATTTGCCGCTTCCCATCAGATACTTGGGATGGACGACCGGCGTGCGTTGGACGATGCGATCCAACACGGTGAGGCCGGCGGATCTCGCCAGTTCGGCGAGCTCGAGCAGGCGCTCTTCCTGTTCCATCCGGCTGCGCGTGCTGGCGCTGACCAGGATGGCGGGGTCCTGGCCGGCAGCGACTTCATGGCCGGAGGAGGACTTGGCGATTCGGTTCTCCAAATCGGAGATAAATCTCGCGCAATCCAGATGCAGCTCGTGAAAAGAGACCGGCGGGTTGACTTCATACACCAGGCCCGCGGCGTTGGGCGGCAGAAGGTGCGCCAGACGGATCTGGCCGGGATTTCCGTCCTCGGCTACGCTCAACTTTGCCAGCAGATCAAGTCTCAACAACGCCAGGTTGGTCAGGTCCTCCCGGGGCACGGCCTCGTCCCGAAGATGCGTGTGGACCAGCCTGGTGCCGCGCAAGGAGCGGTCCCCCAGACGAAGCTTGGACACCGCGGCAATCGGTTGAGCCCAATCGGCGCCGACCACGACGCGCTCCACCGCTCCCCGCCTGGTCAACAGGGCGCCGATCGGTCGACCGATGAGGCGGGAGAGTTGTGTACAACTCCTGGCAAGTTCGGCGGAGATGACCTTGTCGGCCGGCACGCGGCGGCGTGTCAGGTGCTCCAACTGCAAGAGGTGGCTCGGCTTTAATCCCGCAATGTGTCCGATGACGCTTTGAATGGCAGACGCTCCTTATCTATGAATGGGTGACTTGGGGGCTTCGCGAATTCTCGATCGCGACCCCGTTGAATGGTTCATCCGTGCCGGGAAACGAAGCATTGGCCTGGGACTCCATGTCCCAGGATGCCATTCGCCCTTGGCAATAGGCATCCAGACCGGCCTTGGCGATCATGACGGCATTGTCGGTGCAAAGCGAGAGGGGTGGGATCACGACCTCGATGCCTTGCGTGCTTGCAGCCTCCATCAGGCGCGCGCGAAGGCGGGAGTTGGCTGAGACTCCGCCCACGACCGCCAAGGTCCGCAGCCCGCTCTGGTCAACGGCCCTCAACGCCTTGATGACCAAGACGTCCACGATGGCTTCCTGATAACTCGCGGCGATATCGGCTGTCCGAGTTGGCTGGTCCCAATCGGGATGATCCCGCAGGTGATACAGGAGGGAGGTTTTGAGTCCGCTGAAACTGAAGTCAAGACTCGTGCGCTTGCCCAGAGAGCGTGGGAACCGGACGGCCTTGGGGTTGCCCGATCGTGCCAGCTTATCCAGTGCCGGACCTCCGGGGAATCCCAGCCCCAATAGCTTTGCGCCCTTGTCAAAAGCTTCTCCCGCCGCATCATCGAGTGTGCGCCCAAGGAGGCGGTATCCCGATGTACCGGCCGTCCGGTAGAGGTGCGTGTGTCCGCCGGAGACGACCAACACCAGGGCAGAAGACCTGCTCGCCGGACGGTCGATCCAAGCCGAGGCGATGTGGCCATCGAGATGGTTGACCGTGACCCAGGGAATCCTCAAGGCATAGGCGAGCGCTTTTCCATAACTCAACCCGACCAGCAGCGCGCCCGCGAGGCCGGGCCCGCTGGTGCAGGCGATCAGGCGAAGGTTTGCCCAGCCGGCGTCTGCTTGGTCCAGCGCACGCCGCGCGATCGACTCGATCGTTTCGATATGTCGGCGGGCCGCCAATTCCGGCACGACGCCGCCATAGGGCCCATGAGTGGCATGTTGCGATGAGACGATGCTGGATCGCACCCGTCCCTCCCAATCAAGGACGGCCGCGGCCGTCTCGTCGCAGGAGGTTTCGAGGCCGAGCACCAGGCCGGAGTTATTGGCAAGCATGGCAGGCGACGGGCAACCGGATCTGGAGCGGGAATCGGTCACACGATTGAAAAACACGAAGGCCCCCGAAATCCACGGGGGCCTTCGCTGGGATGGCAATGAACGCGGACATGCGGCCTGGCGTCGTGGTCACACCCCCGCCAAGGCGCCGATTTCTTCGAATACCGGCGCACCGTCTCGAAGGACCACCCGCACCCGGCGCGCCTCTTTGAACCGGCCCTTGATGAGCTCTTCGGACAAGGGATCGCCCAGGCTCCGTTGAATCGTCCGTCGCATGGGCCTGGCCCCGTAGAGCGGTTGGTAGCCTTCCTGGATGAGCCACTGCTTGACTTCGTCGCTGACCTCGATCTGGATGCCCTTTTCAAGGAGGCGATTGTTGAGTTCCGCCAGCAGAATATCCAGGATCGCGAAGAGGTGGACCTTCTCGAGCGGATGGAACACGACGATCTCGTCGATCCGGTTCAGAAATTCCGGGCTGAACGAGCGGCGCAACTCGCCCAATACCTCGTCCTTGATCTTGCGGTCCTGCACGCCGGCTTCGGCGCTCTGGAACCCCAGCGAGACGTTCCGTTGGATCAGCTTGGTGCCAAGGTTCGAGGTCATGATCACGACCGTATTCTTGAAGTCCACCTTGCGGCCCAGGCTATCGGTCAGGACGCCATCGTCGAGCACCTGCAAGAGAACGTTGAAGACATCCGGATGGGCCTTTTCGATCTCGTCGAACAGGACGACGGAATAGGGCCGCCGCCTGACCTTTTCGGTGAGCTGTCCGCCTTCCTCGTAGCCGACGTAGCCGGGAGGGGCGCCGAAGAGCCGGGAGCTGGTGAACTTCTCCTGGTACTCCGACATATCCACCCGAATCAGCGCATCCTCCGTATTGAACAGAAACTCGGCCAGAGCCCGCGCCAGTTCCGTCTTTCCGACCCCGGTCGGGCCGAGGAAGATGAACGAGCCGATGGGCTTCTTCGTCTCCTTGAGTCCGGCCCGCGACCGCCTGATGGACCGGCAAACGGCTGAAATGGCTTCGTCCTGGCCGATGATGCGGCGGTGGAGAAACTCTTCCATGCGCAGGAGCTTGTTGGACTCTTCCTCCTCAAGTTTGAAGAGCGGAATGCCGGTCATCTTCGACACGACATAGGCCACGTCTTCCTTGCTGATGACGGGCTTTTGCTTTTCCTGGCTCTTCTTCCATTCGCGCTTGGACTCCTCCAGCAGCTTGCGCAGCCGCTCCTCTTCCTCGCGGTGGCGGACGGCTTCTTCGAAGTTCTGCATGGAGATGGCCACTTCCTTCTCGCGCGAGACGCGCTTCAACTCTTGCTCCAACGCCTTCAACTCGCCGGGAAGGGCGTAGGTTTGCAATTTGGCGCGCGACCCGGTCTCATCGATCAGGTCGATGGCCTTGTCCGGCAGGAACCGATCCGTAATGTAACGGTCTGAGAGCTTCACCGCCTCCACGATGGCCTCGTCCGTGATCTCCACCCCGTGGTGTTCTTCATAGCGATCGCGCAATCCTTGGATGATCCGTACCGTCTCATCCAGGCTCGGCGGCTGCACATGGATGGGCTGGAACCGCCGCTTGAGCGCGCCGTCCTTTTCGATGTGCTTGCGATACTCGTCGAGGGTGGTGGCGCCGATGCATTGAATTTCGCCGCGCGACAAGGCCGGCTTCAACATGTTGGACGCGTCGATGGAGCCTTCCGCCGCCCCTGCTCCCACCAGCGTGTGCAGCTCGTCGATGAAGATGATGATATTCCCGGCCTGGGTGATCTCCTTCATGACCACTTTGAGCCGCTCTTCGAACTGGCCCCGGTATTTGGTGCCGGCGACCAGAGAACCCAAATCGAGCGCGATCACCCGCCGATTCAATAGGTTGTCCGGCACTTCGGAGGCGACGATCCGCTGGGCCAACCCCTCGACGATGGCGGTCTTGCCGACGCCGGATTCTCCGATGAGCACCGGATTGTTCTTGGTACGACGGCTGAGAATTTGCAGCACCCGCTCGATTTCGTCCGAGCGCCCGATGACAGGATCCAACTGCCCCTCCTGGGCAAGCTGGGTAAGATCCCGTCCGAATTCATCCAACGCCGGCGTATTGCTCTTGCGGTCCCGTTCGCGCGGCGCCGATTTCCTGAGAAACGTGACGGTCAACTGCCGGGCGGTCAGCAGGTTGGCGCCGAGGCTTCTGAGGATCTTGCCGCCGATTCCCTCCTCCTCCCGCAACAATCCCAGGAGCAGGTGCTCGCTGCCGATGTGATTGTGTCCCAGCAGCCGAGCTTCCTCGACCGCATATTCGATAACCTTCTTGACCCGCGGGCTGAAGGGGATTTCCCCGAACGTCATCGTGGTGCCGCCGCCGGGCAGGTTCCGCTCGATCTCAAGGCGAATCTGCTCTGGGGACAGCCCCATCTTCTTGAGAATCATGAGCGCAATCCCGTCGGATTCGCGCAGGATGGCGAGGACAAGGTGTTCGGTGCCGAGGTAGTCGTTCTGATGCCGTTCCGCCTCTTCTCTGGCCAGGATGATGATCTTCCGACCCTTGTCAGTGAATCGTTCGAACATCCGCCCTCCTTGTGGGTTAAGCGTTCAGGGAGAAAGCACGGAACCCAAGGAAAAATCTAAAGTTATTCTAATCGGCAGGTTGAGGCATGTCAAGGTGCGAACAAATCTCTGTGCACGCGATCTCGCGCGTACTGTTCTCCTGCGTCGCCTCGCATTTTCTTACATCACGTACGCTTCGAAATCATTCGATTATGGTGGCCTGCGTTGACTTCGCAAAACCGGCTCCCTAGTATCTGCCCGCCCGACTACACGGTTCCGATGATCCGGCGGGGCGATCGATGAAGCGGATCGGCATCCTGACCAAACCCAAGTTTCCCGATGTGGCGCAGACGCTGCACGAGCTGTGTCTGTGGCTGCGGCACCGGCAGAAGGACGTCTTGCTCGAATCGTCGACCGCGGCCTTGATCGATGAATGTCAGCCGTTCGACCGGCCGACGATCGCGCGAGAGGCCGACATGATTATCGTCCTCGGAGGAGACGGCACGATGTTGGGCGCCGCCCGTCTCGTTGCGGCACGCAACCCGCCGATCCTGGGCGTCAATATGGGCGGGCTGGGATTTCTCACCGAGGTGACGGTCGATCACCTGTTCGACGCGCTGGAGCGGGTGTTTCGTGATGACTTTGCGATCGACGAGCGCCTGATGCTCTCCGCCACGATGGAGCGGGCGGGTGAAGTCGTGATGCAATCCACCGCGCTGAACGATGTCGTCATTTCCAAAGGGACCCTGGCTCGGATGATCGAAACGCAGGTGGGAATCAGCGGGCAATTCGTGACCAATCTGAGGGGAGATGGGCTGATCGTTTCGACGCCGACCGGATCGACGGGCTATGCCCTCTCCGCGGGAGGACCGATCGTCAGTCCGGCGGCGTCGGCCTTCATGCTGGCGCCGATCTGCCCCCATACGCTGACGCACCGGCCCCTGATCGTGCCGAGCACGGTGAGCATTTCGATTTCGCTCAGCAGCAAAGACGCCGGGGCGATGGTGACGCTCGACGGGCAGGAGGGCATGGCGATGCAGAAAGGGGATGTGGTGATTGTCACGGCGTCCGATCACCGGACGCACCTGATCCGATTTCCCGAACGGACCTACTACGAAACCCTTCGCCTGAAGCTCAAATGGGGGGACGGGTGATGGATCATGCAGGAAGCGCGACTATTTGGAACGGATCGCGTAGATGTGGCCCAACATCTCCTGGTTGGTGACATACTTGAATTCGCCGATGCAATCCCCGCTCGCCTTCTGTCCCTGCTCCGCCTGTTGAAGCGCCTTGAGTCCGGCCGCATCAACGTACGCCGTCTTCCGTTGGACCAACAGATCGGTCAGCCGTTTCATGGATGATTCGATCGCCGCGCGCGTGACCGGCGAGAGTCCGGCGAGATAGCGGCTCACCACTTCCGCGCACCACTCCCCGTCCCGCTTCGCCACGCCGACCAATCCCTCGCTGGCCTTGCGGGCCCAGCCGGCGAGAAAAACGCCGGGGAGCACCTGGCCGGACGCTTCATCGTACGCCTGAAAGAGCGCGTCGTCCGGCTCATTGCCGGTCTTGTTTGGATTGGTCACGAAGACCCCGTTCTTGTAGGGAAGACCGACCGTCTCATCGACTTTATCGCCGACGGCGAAGACGACGCTGTCGACCGGAAACTCGTAGAACTGTTTGAGGCCGACCGCGGCGGTATCCTCTCCCTTGGGCTCCAGCTTCGTCTCTTCCATTTCGAGCGCCCGGACCCGATTGTTGGCGTCTACGAGCACACGCTTGGGCGAGGCCAGAAAGCGGAACCCGAATTTGGTCTCGCTGACCTTGGGCTCGCACTTGTCGCATTCCGCCAACATGTCCTTGAGGATGGCGTCGGGCTGCTGCCCCACCGCTTCGAGCCGCGGCCTGATCCGCTCGATTTCCTTCGCCAAGGCCTCTTGATCGAGGTTGGCGCAAATGGCTCGGATTTCTTTCGGATTGTATTTGCGTTCGGCTGGTCCGCGGCGGGCAATGGCCGTCACGCGCTCCACCTTTTTATACCGGCTGAGCCAATGGGCGATATCGACCATCACGTCGCCGACCCCGATGACGGCGACATGCTTTCCCATGTCGAACGGGCGATCGCCGAAGCCGGGCAGGCGATTGAAGTGATAGACCACATCCTTCGCGTGAAAGACCCCCTGCGCCGAATCGCCCTCGACGCCGATGGTCTTGGTTCCCTGGGCGCCGGTGGAAAAGACGATCGCGCTGGCGCCGAGCGACCGCAGTTGCTCGACGGTCAGGTCCTTGTTGGCGCCGACGGAGACGTTTCCGAAATAATGCACGTTCGGCCGCTCCAGGATATCCCAATAGGTCTTCTTCAAGCCGCCCCGCAGTTTAAGCTTGCTCGGAAAAATGCCGTACTCCGCAAGGCCGCCGAACTTGATGTCGCGGTTCAAAACAATGACTTCATGCCCGGCTTTCGACAACACGTTGGCCACCGACATGCCGGCGGGGCCTGCGCCGACCACGATAATAAGATGTGTAGCTCCGGATGGCTGATGAGCGGTATTCATATGCGACAGAGGTCCCCTTGTGCGATTGCGTGGGTTTGAATAAAAAAGGCAAAATTTTCGCGGACTTTAGCACAGTGACTTTTGAACTGTCAAAGGAGTGGAAGGGGCTCCTCGGCAATCCGCCGGCTTTCCTTGAGTCTATGCCCGCATTTTTACCCCCCGGCGCTGCCCACCGGGCCGCCCGGTTCCGTCATGCGCCAGGGATTGAGCAATGCCTTGAGCCGTTGTTCTTTGAGCACCCGCTTGCGCCTCGCCACTTCCCGGACAGTTTTGCCTGTCTTGTAGGCCTCCTTGGAAATCTGCGCCGCCGCATCGTAGCCGATCTCCGGCGCCAAGGCCGTGCACATGGCCAGGCTCTGCTCGATGGACTCGCGACAACGCTTTTCGTTGGCCTGGATGCCTTCGATGCAGCGGGCTGCAAAATTGTCTGAAGCGGTGGCGAGCAATTCGATGGACTGCAGGAGGTTGTAGGCCATGACGGGCAACATCACCAAGAGTTCGAAGTTGCCCGCCTGCCCGCCGACCGTCACGGTCGCGTCGTTCCCGATGACTTGCGCGCAGACCATCGTGACCGATTCGGCGATGACCGGATTGACCTTGCCTGGCATGATCGATGAGCCCGGTTGCGTTTCCGGGAGGTGAAGTTCGCCCAGACCGCATCGGGGGCCCGATCCCAGCCATCGAATATCGTTGGCGATCTTCATCAGGCTCACCGCCAGCGTACGCAGTTCTCCGCTGGCCTCGACCACGGAATCTTGGGTCGATTGCGCCTCGAAATGGTTTTTGGCTTCTTTGAGTTTGCAGCCGATCTCCTTGGCAATCATGGCGATCACGCGGCTGGCAAAATCCGGGTGGGCGTTGAGGCCGGTCCCGACGGCGGTGCCACCCAAGGCCACTTCGCTCAGCGCGGCCTGCGCATGCCTGATCCGCTCGATTCCCAATTCGATCTGGCGGGCATAGCCGCCGAATTCCTGTCCCAGGCGCACGGGTGTGGCGTCCTGCAAATGCGTGCGGCCGATTTTGACGATCGGATCGAACTCCTTGGCCTTGCGGGCCAACGCCTTGCGCAACCTGATCAGCGCGGGAATGAGCTGCCGCTCCATCATTTCCACCGCGGCGACATGGATCGCCGTCGGAATGACGTCGTTGCTCGACTGCCCCAGATTCACGTGATCGTTGGGATGGACGAGCTTGCTCCCCCTGGCTCCTCCGAGCAATTCCGTCGCCCGATTAGAGATGACTTCATTGGCATTCATGTTGGACGAGGTGCCGGAGCCGGTTTGAAAAATATCCACGGGAAACTCCGCATCCAGCCCTCCTTCGATGACTTCCGTCGCGGCCTGCTTGATCGCCTCGGCCTGCGCCTTGTCGATCAGGCCCAACGAGTGGTTGGCGGCCGCGGCCGCGCGCTTGATCAGGCCCATGGCGCGGATGAAGGAGCGGGGAAACCGGAGCGCGCTGATCGGAAAGTTCTCGATGGCGCGCGCGGTTTGTACGCCGTAATAGGCTTCCGCCGGGACGGCGAGTTCGCCCATCGTATCGCGCTCCATCCTGGTCGGCCCCTGCGGGATTCGAACGCCGGTCCGGTTGTTCATCGGTTGTGCGGAACGTGTCGGCTTCATCGTGCTGGGTTCCCCTGGTGCTGGTCAGATTGATGCAGACGGATTGCGGCTGCCTGCCGTCACAGAGCGAGGCATCTTAATCATTTGACGGTCCGTTCACAAGTCCATTGAGCGAGAAGGAGGGTCGAGGCCGGAAAGAAACCGGTAAGGACTCGTCCGTGAATGACTCCGGAACAGTGACATGGATGCTCGCACAACCTGGCCGAGCTAAGGAGAATGCGAAAGGAAAATTCGGATGGCAGGCCGAATGCAGAGCGGAGGGACGAGAAACACAAGGCCCGCCGTACCGGCGGGCCTTTCGTAGTCACTCGAACGATGGCTCGACGAGCCGAAGCGATTAGGCGACCTTGACCTCGATAGCCCTGGGTTTCGCCTTATCGGATTTCGGAAGGTGAAGGTGCAGCACCCCGTCCTGGTACTCCGCCTTGATCTTGCTTTCATCGACGTAATCCGGCACGACGAAGCTGCGCACGAATCGTCCATACGCCCGTTCAATCCGATGGAACTTCTTGTTCTTCTCCTCCTTCTCGTGCTTTCGTTCCCCCTGAATGCTGAGGACACCCTCCTCGAGGGTGATCTTGACGTCATCCTTCTTGACCTCGGGCAGCTCGGCCTTAATCAGATACTCGCCGTCCGTCTCGCTGATATCGACGGACGGAGTCCAATCGGCCACCGTCATGGTTTCTTTGCCGTCGGATTTCGCCGTTGATGGACGTCCGAAGACACGGTTCAAACGATCCGACATTTCTTCCAGTTCCCTGAATGGGTCCCACCGTACCAGATTCATCATCGCACCTCCTTGAGTGTAGCGGCTCCGATCAGCCGGCTTCTAGGTATGTAGTTAACCCGGCTTGCCGAATCGTCAAGGGGAAGGGCGCGAGTGGTGAAGGTTTTTGCGTGAGATCGAGACGTTGACTTCTCAAGAAGAAGCCTTATGATTTTCTACCCTTGCGCCAAAAGGCGAGGAGATCCTGTTAGCGGCGTTGGTCGATCGGCACATAGGGGCGGTTATGTTCCCCGGCGTAGATTTGTTCGGGCCGGAAGAGCCTGTTTTCGCGCAATTGCTCCAGCCAGTGCGCCAACCATCCCGCCACCCTCGCGACGGCAAAAATCGGCGTGAACAGCTCCATGTCGATGCCCATTTTGTCGTAAATGATGCCGGAATAAAAATCGACATTGGGATAGATTTGCTTGGCGTCGAGATAGTCGGCCGCCACCTTTTCGAGTTCGACAGCGATCTCGTACAGGGGCGACGGGCCAAATTCGGCAAACAATTGCTCGCAAAGCCGTTGAAGAATGACCGCCCGCGGGTCCTTTACCTTGTATACCCGATGGCCGAACCCCATCAGCTTGCCCTTGTTCTTGAGTTTCTCGTCGACATAGGCGCGGACGCGGGATGGACGGCCGATCTCGCGGAGCATCTGAACCACTTCCTCGTTGGCGCCCCCATGCAACGGTCCCTTCAGCGCCCCGATGGAGGACGCCACGACCGTATAGGGATCGGCCAGAGTCGAGGCCGTGACCAATCCCGCGAAGGTGGAGGCGTTCATCGTGTGCTCGGCGTGCAAAATCAGGCAGACATCCAAAATATGCGCCCAGACCTTGGGTGGCTCCTGATCGAAGAGCATGGCGAGAAAGTTCGCGGCGAAGCCCAGATGATCGCGCGGCGGCACATGGTCGTCTCCATGGCGCATACGGGCGACCGCAGCCACAATGGTCGGAACTTTGGCAATGAGCCGAACGGCGGACCAGTAATTATTGTCGAGGTCCTCGACGTTGCGGCCCGGATAGAACATGCCGAGGGCCGCCACAGCCGCTTGGAGGGCATCCATCGGATGGCCCGTCTCCGGCAGGCACTTGATCAGGTCGATGATCTTGAACTTGATGCGGCGATGATGTGTGACATCATCGACAAACCGACTCAAGTCCTGTTCGACCGGAAGGTGGCCGAACAGCAACAGGTACGAAGTTTCGAGAAACGAGGAGTTGGCACAAAGGTCCTCGACGCGGATGCCCCGGTACTCCAAGACGCCTCGTTGGCCGTCCACGTCGCTGATCGCGGATTTGGCGGCCGGAACTCCGGCCAGGCCAGGCATGAAATCATGCGCCATAGTCGCCCCTCCTCTCGTATCGTTCCAACCTCGCCGATCGCATTGCCGAGAACGTGACGACGCCGCGATCTGACTTCATTATGCCGTTCGACCGCGACTCTGTCGAGTGTTCGCATCGGCCTTGCAGCCACCAAGATCCGGTTCTCGACCTTGCAAAGGTCCAAGACGATTGGCATACTGAATATACGTAGGCATGACAGCATGGATGCGGGGATCCGGGTCTGGCGATGAAGACAGCATGGTTTCGGGTCATGACGGTCCTCGGCCTGTTGCTCCTTGCAGCCGGCGCCCTTGTGTGGTGGCGCCAGGAGACACAGCCGCTCCCGGCCATCGTGTCGCCTAATGGGCTGTCCGCTCCCTCCTCTTCACGCGTGGGGACCAGCGCCTTGAGCCATGGCGGTGCGATGCCCGAGCCGGTTCGGCAACCGCCTCAGGAGGCGACCCGACCCGATGGTTCTGGCGGATCGGCTCCCTCATCACCGTCAAGACAGGAAACGGCAACCGGCTCATGATGAAGGCGGCGGCAATGCAGATGAACAGAGCCTGTGCAGGATGGGGCGGTCTCTTGCTGCTCACGGTCGCACTCGGCGCCGCGGATCCGCTGTCGGCCCAGGACGGAGAGTTACAACTCTTCGCCGTCGTCACAAAGCCGCCGAAGGATAAAGCCGCGGTGACCGCCCAGGTCTCGGTCGAGGGGACCGTGAGCGAGGCCAAACTGATGCCAACCGAGCGAGTGCTGGGCAATCCGGTCTGGCGGACGCTCGAAATGTGTCATTCGCTGAAAGCTGAGGTGAAGAAGATCCCCGAAGGGTATCAGGTGCTGTCGGTGAGGATTTTGGATGCGTCGATGTTGCCGATGAATTTGCAAAGCACCGCGGGGGACTGCTTGATCCAGAAGGCTATCGAAGTGGCGCCGCTGGTGGATTGACACAGTGCTGAGTGCTCAGTGCTGAGAGGGTGCTTCCGGAACTTTCTATAGTCAGTCCCCAGCACTCATCACTCAGTCCTGAGATCGGCACTCGGGGCAGTCGGTCGGTTCCGGGTCCTGCCGGTACTCCTCGGCCGTCAACGGAAAGAGTTGCTCGCAACAGCGGCACTGCCTGATCTCGAAATACGCCACCCCCTTCTCGTCGATTTCCGTCGGCAGCAGTAATTCGACCGGGTCGTATCCGATCGTGACTCCGTCTTGAAATTTCACGACGGCCAGGCGGACATTGAACAATTCGAAGGTGGCTTCCTGCCCCTTGCGCTCGTTGATATGGCCGAGCACGAACACCGGTTGACCCTTGCGTTTGGTCCGGAGTTCCCGTAACGTGCGCTGGCCTGGCGCGGCGATGGCAAAACTGCCGGTTGAACTGGTTCCCGCCGAGATGATCATGAGCGCCTCTTTCCACCAACCTGAGCTGAACCCGGGCAACGTGAACAGGATGTAACAACCGAGATCGGAAGGTCAAGACGGTCCGGACGTTCCCATAGAAGATAAGATAAAATCGAGAAGGACAACGCCATGGCGAAGATTACCATTTATCAGAAACCCACCTGCTCCACCTGCCGCCAGGCCCTGCAGATAATTCGCGAAAGCGGGGCCGACTATTCGGCTGTAAATTATTACGAGACACCCTTTACCAAGGCTCAGCTCAAGGATCTCCTGAAGCGTGCCGGCTTGAAACCGAGGGACGTGCTTCGGACCAAAGAAGACATCTATAAGCACCTTAAGCTGGCCGAGCGCCAGCTCTCCGATGACGAACTGATCGACCTGATGCTGAAGCATCCCGATCTCATTCAACGTCCGATCGTCCAGAAGGGAGAAAAGGTGCTGTTGGCGAGGCCCGCCGAATCCGTTCAGGAACTCTTGTCTCCGTCCTGATAGAAGGTCACCTGCCCGGTGTCCGCTGTGATCCGGAGCGCGGTTCGGCCCTCCAGCACCGACAGGATCAGGTCGCCGGCGATCGTCCTCCGCCAGCCTTCCAGAAGCGGCACGGTCGGCGTGTTGCCGGCCGCACGCTCGTCCACGATTTTCTGAAGGTCGCCGGCCGTGGCCAGCAACGTCGGCGCGATCCCAAGCGCCGCGGCGCGGGCCTTGAGGGTGGCTTGCAGCAATTCGAATTGCCCGGCGGATTCCGGTTCGGGCTTGCGGTCCCGGGGGACGTCCGGCCATTCGCTGGCCGGCAGCGTCAAGGCCTGCGCGATCACGGTCAGGATCGCCTCACCGCTCCGCGCGACTTCCTGCGGCGGGAATCCCCGGATCTCCCGCAGGTCGGCCTGGTGCTTGGGAGCTTGTCGGGCGACTTGCAGCAGAACTTCATCCCGCAGCACCCGCCCGCGCGGCACGTTCCGCCGCCGCGCTTCCGTCTCCCGCCAGGCTGTCAGTTCCCGCAAGACCGCCGCCTGACGCGGTTTCAAACTGTCCCAGCCGCGTATCCGCTGGTACCGTTCCCGGCTCGTCTGCTCGCGCTCCACCACCAAGGCGCCGAGACGGTCGAACTCCTCCTGCACCCATGCCAGCCGCCCAAGCGAGTGCAGCCGCCGGAGCAGTTCATCATGGATAGGCAGGAGGTACCGCACGTCGGCCAGCGCATAGGCGATCTGGTCGTGCGACAGGGGACGCTGGCTCCAGTTGGTGAAGGTGTGCGACTTTTCCAGTCTGGCCCCCTGGGTCCGCTGCACAAGCTGGGCATAGGCGATCTGGGCCCCGTACCCGAGCATCGCCGCGGCGATCTGCGTATCGAAAAACGGGCGCGGAAGCTGGCCCATGTGTGTGGCCAGCAGTTCCAGATCCTGCCGGCCCGCGTGGACGACCTTCTCGATCTTCGTCGAGCAGATGATCTCCCACAGACGGGGCAAGGCGCGGGTCTGTTGCAGCGCCGGAAAATCCAACACCACCTGGAGATCGGCCGTGCTCAACTGGATCAATTCCAGCCGGGGAACGAAACTCTCTTCCCCGATGAATTCCGTGTCGATTCCGAGGCGCGCACAGGAAGCAAGCTGATCGCACAGTCGGCTCAGAGCCGGTTCGTCGCTGATATAGTGCGGGGGGGGTTGGTGAGGCACCGGTTACTCGGTCGGCCGGAACGGGGCGTCAGCATGCCGCGGGGGTTCGACGTTGCTGAGGCTCAGTGATTCCTTGAGAAATTGGTACGCTTCGATGATCCGCCGCAGTTCCGGCTCCGCGCTGCGATCCCCTTCCCGCGCGTCGGGATGGAGGTCTTTGGCCCGCTGCCGGAACGCGCGCGTGACCTTTAAGAGGGAGGCGCCGTCCTCCAAACCCAGGATGTCGTAGGCTTCGCTCATGGTCCGGACCTCGCCCCTCGGCCCCGTCCCGTCCCAGGAGTTGCCTCCTCCGCCGGCGGCCTTGAGGAAATCGGCCAGGTTGATGCGGCGGCGACGGCGTCGGGGCCGCTCGCGGACTTCGCTGTCGAGATCATCCCAACGATCTTCGACGAATTCAAGCCTCGCCTCCAACCGGATGGCGTGCGACAGGTCGCAGACCAGCGGAAGCTCCGCATCGATCATGTCCAGCGAGCGGCCGATCTCCTCCAAGGCCTGCTCGACCTGAAAGAAACTGTCGACGCGCTCCTCCATCATGTGGTCGACCGCAAAGTCCAGGCTGTCCGCCGTTCTCGTGCGCAGCACCTCGATCCGGCGGCGCATGCCGTTCTGATACCGCAGGACCTTGCGCTGATCAAAAGGCATGACAGGGTTCCGACGGGTTCGCAGGTTGATCAACAGAAGGAGGATTCTAGCATATCCTCCGGGATCGGCGCAGAGAGAGTCCCTCGCCTGCGCCTTGCGCAGGGACACGAAGCTGGCGGCGGGCGATCAGTCGGCAAGAGGCCCCTCGCCGCCCCGGTCCCGGCGGCGGGCGACGCCGGTCTCGCGCGCCGCGGCGGCCACGGCCTGGGCGATCTTGGGCACCACCTGCTTGTCGAACAGGCTGGGGATAATATAGTCGTCGCTCAAGGCCGTGGCCGGGATGATTTCCGCCAGCGCCTGCGCCGCCGCGAGTTTCATGGATTCGTTGATCTCGCGCGCCTGCGCATCGAGCGCCCCGCGAAACATGCCGGGAAAGGCCAGGGCGTTGTTGATTTGATTCGGATGGTCCGACCGGCCCGTCGCGAAAATGCGGGACTTGGCTGTCCCCGCCAGGGGAGCGATCTCCGGATCCGGGTTCGCCATGGCGAACACGATCCGGTCCTTGTCCATGAGCATCAGGTCGTCCGGAGTCAAGACATTGCCAACCGAAAGGCCGATCAACACGTCGGCCCCTTTGAGCGCGTCTTGCAGCGTGCCGGCCGGCCGGCCTCGATCGATCGCGGCCCGCAGATCGTGACGGCAGGCTCGCAATTGATCCCCATCGCCCTGCAGTACAATGCCTTCGGGTTCGATGCCTTTTAAATGCGAGACCCCCGCGGCCAGCAACATCCGGCAACAGGCGGTCCCGGCCGCGCCGAGGCCGATGACGACCACCCGCGCCTTGTCCAGCCGCTTGTTGACGAGCTTCAGCGCATTGGTCAAGGCTGCCAGAATCACCACCGCCGTCCCGTGCTGATCGTCATGCATCACCGGAATGTCGAGCATCTCCTTCAGCCGGCGCTCGATGTCGAAGCAACGGGGAGCCCCGATGTCCTCAAGATTGATGGCGCCGAATCCGGGCGCGAGGTGCGTCACCGTGCGCACGATCTCGTCCGGGTCCTGCGTGTTGAGACAGATCGGCCAGGCGTCGATGCCGGCCAGTTCCCGAAACAGCATCGCCTTGCCTTCCATGACCGGAAGCGCGGCCTCCGGCCCTAAATTGCCCAGCCCAAGCACGGCAGACCCGTCGGTGACGATGGCGACGCTGTTCTGTTTGGTCGTGAAGGCATAGACCTTGGAACGGTCTCGCGCAATCGCCTGAGAGACACGGCCCACGCCCGGCGTATAGACCATCGAGAGGATGTTGCGGGTGGAAAGCGGCAGCTTGCTCTGGACCTTGATCTTGCCGCCGAGATGGAGCAGGAAAATCCGATCCGAGGCGGACAGCACCCGCACGTCCGGAATGTCGTCGAGCCGCTTGAGGACGTGCTCGCCGTGCGCCTCGCTGCTCACATCGAAGGTGATGTCGCGGACGATCCGGTCCGCTGTGGCGGAGACGATATCGACCGCGCCCAAATTGGCGCCTTCCTCCGCCAGCCTGGCCGCGACCTGCGCAAAGGTGCCGGGACGATTGCGCAATTCGAGCCGGACGGTCAGCCGGTAATTGGAATAGGGCCCGATATCCATCCTGGTTCCATCCCTTCTGCCTTCCTGCCTGACAGAGAGAATAGCACAGAGATTCCACCGTTTGCGCACGGAGCCCATAACGGCGTCGAGCGTTTCCCGGACAGACGGAATGCATCCCCTCTCTGGCTGAGCGGTTGACCCTGTTCTTAAGCCGGTGTTAGGTTCCCCTCATGACACAGACAACCGAAACCCGTCGTTCCAACCGTCTCATCAACGAGACCAGTCCGTACCTGCTGCAGCATGCCTACAATCCGGTGGATTGGTATCCCTGGGGACCGGAAGCCCTGGAGCGGGCGAGGCGGCTCGATCGGCCGATCCTGCTGTCCATCGGGTACTCCTCCTGCCATTGGTGCCATGTCATGGAGCGGGAATCGTTCGAGAACGACGAGATCGCCCGGCTCATGAACGAGCACTTCGTCTGTATCAAGGTCGATCGCGAGGAACGCCCGGATCTTGATGAAATCTACATGCAGGCGACGGTGGCCATGAATCAGGGCCAGGGCGGCTGGCCCATGACCGTCTTTCTGACCCCGGAGCAACAACCCTTCTTTGCCGGGACCTACTTTCCTCCGACCGACCGGTGGGGCCGTCCGGGCTTCGGGACGTTATTGAAAAAGATCGCCGAGTTTTGGGTGAAGGACCGCCAGGGCCTGCGGGAACAGGCCGGCCACATGACCGGCCGCCTGAGGCAGGAGGTCCAACTCCCGGCCCCCGTCTCGATCGGCGATGCGGAGTTCGATGCTGCCGTCCGCCAGTACGAGGAGGAGTTCGATGCGCGATACGGGGGGTTCGGCGGAGCGCCCAAGTTCCCTCCTGCCACCGGCCTGTCGTTCCTGCTGCGGCAATTCCATCGAACAAGAAACCGGAAGATCCTGGATATGGTCTGCCGCACGCTCGACAGCATGGCGACGGGAGGGATCTACGATCATGTCGGCGGAGGCTTTGCGCGGTATTCCACCGATGCCAAGTGGCTGGTGCCGCACTTCGAAAAAATGCTGTACGACAACGCGTTGCTGGCCAAGGTCTATGTGGAGGCCTATCAAATTTCGCAAGAGGCTCGGTATCGCCGTGTGGCGACCGAAACCTTGGAGTACATCCTGCGGGAGATGACCGGACCGGAGGGAGCCTACTATTCGGCGACGGATGCGGATTCCGAGGGAGTCGAAGGCAAGTTTTTTGTCTGGACGCCGGAGGAGATTCGCCAAGCCATCGGCGACGACACGGAAGCCGCGCGCTTCTGCGCCTATTACGACATCTCTGAAAAAGGGAACTGGGTGGAGCCGGCCGGGCACGGCGAATCACAGGGAATCCGGAATATCCCCCATACGTCGAGGTCGATCGAGGAGGTGGCGCGGGAATGCGGGATCACGGCCCTGGAGCTGGAGGCCAGCCTCGACCGGTCGCGGCGGCTGGTCTATGAGGCGAGACAGAAGCGCGTTCCTCCCGGCTTGGACGACAAGATCATCGTGGCCTGGAACGGCCTCATGATCAGCGCGATGGCGGAGGGGGCCCGCGTGCTTCGTGAGCCACGATATCTGTCGGCCGCCGTCAAGGCCGCGGACTTTCTGCTACGGACCATGGTCAAGCCGGACGGACGGCTCTTTCGCACGTACCGGCTCGGGCGCCCGCAACATGAAGCCTGCCTGGAAGATTACGCCTGCCTGGCCGAGGGCTTGATCGATCTCTACGAGGCGGGCGCGCCGGAGCCGTACCTGAAGGCAGCCGTCCGTCTCGCTGAACGGATTGTGGAAGATTTTCGGGACGAGGAGCGGGGCGGGTTCTATACCACCGGGCGGCAGCATGAAGCGTTGTTGTGGCGCAGCCGAGAAGGGCCCGACGGCGCCACGCCCAGCGCCAACGCCGTGGCGGCCTCCGTGCTGGCGCGGCTGTCCTTTCACTACGGCCGGGACGATTGGCGGGAGTTGGCGACCAATGCCATTCGTGTCTACGGCCGATCCATTGCTCGCTATCCTCGCGCCTTCGCGAAGAGCTTGATCGTCGCCGAGTTCTTACTAGAAGGGCCGGTCGAGCTGGCGTTGATCGGCCGACCGAATGAACCGGGCTTCGAGGCGCTCCGCGCGGCAATGAACCGGCCCTATTTGCCCCATCGCATCCTCGCCCAGGGTGATCCTTCGGGTGAGCCGGTGGAGCACCCCCTGTTATCGGGTAAGTCGTTGGTCGGCCACCGGGCGGCCTTGTACATCTGTCGCAATTTTGCCTGCCAGGCGCCGCTGACCGATCCTGCTTCGGTCGAATCGGCCTTGGATGGCGGGCCGACCTCCCCGCCTGATTCTCAGACTCCTCGCTCCCTGTCCGGTACCAGGCTGGTCGGCCATGCCACTCCCGGAGGAACAGCCGGCTACGCGGCCCGAAAGCTCGGCGCCGATCCGTCCCTCTCCGGCAGCGCCTATACCTCGTTCGGTTCCACAGGCCTCACGACCAGCCGTCTGGGCTTCGGCTGCTATCGGATCGATACGAGCGATCCCGAGTTCGGCTCCGCGCTTGCGCTGGCGCTCCGAAAGGGCTGTAACCTGATCGATACCTCGACCAACTACGCAGACGGCGACAGCGAACGGCTGGTCGGCCTCACGTTGGCCGAGCTTCAGCGCAAGGGAGAGATCAATCGCGACGAGATCATCGTTGTGACGAAGATCGGGTATGTCCAGGGGCACAATCTCAAACAGGCAGAAGAGCGGGAGCGGATGGGACGGCCCTATCCTGAGATGGTGAAGTACGGCGACGGCATCTGGCATTGCCTGCATCCGGAGTTCCTAGCGGATCAGTTGGCGTCTTCCTTGGATCGTTTGGGGCTGGCGACGGTTGATGTCTGCCTGCTTCACAATCCGGAATATTTCCTGTTGGACGCGCAACATCAGGGGCGGCCGCTCGACGAGACGCGCCGTGAATTCGACCGCCGCCTCGGCCAGGCCTTCCAGTACCTCGAGGAGCAGGTCCGACAGGGCCGCATCCGATATTATGGCGTGTCCTCCAATACGGTCATCGGGCCTGCCGAGAGCCCTGAGACAACCTCGCTGTCTCGCATGCTGGAAATCGCGGAAACGGCGGCCCGCGAGGCGGGCCAGGCCTCGGCTCATTTTCAAGTCTTGCAATGTCCGTTGAATCTATTCGAATCCGGGGCTGTGTTGTTGCCCAATACAGGGCTTAATAACGAACAAACGGTCTTGGACCATGCAACCGTCAAGGGCATCGCGGTCCTGGCCAATCGGCCGTTGAACGCCATGCCGGCCAGACCGGAATCCAAGGGCGGCATTGTCCGGTTGGCACAGGTGTCGGTTGAATCGGAATCGATCGACTTTGCAGCCCAACGAGACAAGGTCGCCGCGCTGGAGGCGACCTATCTGCGCGAACTGGCTCCACATGTGCCCCATGCAGGACAGGGGTTGGATCCAAAAGAATACTTTACTTGGTCGCAGGAATTGGCGAAGATTCGACCACATCTGGACGGGCTGGAACATTGGGAGCAGGTCGAGCACCATATGATCGCGCCGCACCTGAACCAGGTCGTGCGCGCGCTCAATCAAATCCTGACCGGAAAGCTGGCCGAGCAATGGGAAGTCTGGAGGGATGGCTACCAGCCGGAGCTGCTGCGCCTGCTGAAGAGCCTCAAAGGAGAGGCCGCAGAACGAAGCCGGCTTCGGGTTGAACGCATCAGCGCCACCATCACGCCCTTCCTGCCTCCTTCCATGGCTCAGGTCCCGCTCTCGCAGAAGGCCCTGCTGGTCGTCATGAGCACCGCCGGCGTGACCTCGGTGTTGAACGGGATGCGCACACAGGGTTACGTGGAAGACTCGTTCGGTATGCTCCGAGGGACGATGCTCCCGAACGTTCGCCCCATTTATGAAGCAGCCCGGCGAATTCAGTGGTCGTGACTCGGATATCATGGCGCTTCGTCATCTCAGGCGAAGGGTAAGTGCCACGAATCCCTTGAGGAGTTGTCTCCGGCTACCGAGAACAACCTGAAGGCAGCCGGTTAAACCGAAGGTAGGTATAAAATAGTACGATGAAATAACTAAAGGTGTCCCCTCCTGGCGGTAGATTCCTGAGAAGTTATGAAGAGCCTGTGGCTCAAGCTTGTTATGTATGGAATGCGAAGAGTCACTGGAGGTGTCTCTCCGGCGCCGTCATATGCGATACAACGAAGAAGAGGCGCCGGTTCAACCGAAGGTTGGTATGGAGGACCGATGAAGATCGAGCGCCAGCACCGGTGGTTTCTGCTCTCCAGCCTGTTGGTGATGGTGATATCGAGCGGCTGTGCGACCAGATCCGGCTCCGCAGTCGGACAGGAGAAAGCGACTGAACCGGCGGCCGCAGAGCAGGATGCCATGCGGGCGGAGCAAGTGGCCGAACCGGCCTTGAAGGAAGTGCCGCTTGAGCAGGCGCAGGAAGCCGAGCCGCTTCCGCCTGAACCGTCTGAACCGACCAAAGCCTACCTGCTCGATGTGCCCTTTGATTTTGACCGCTATGGCCTGCGAATGGACGCGGTGGCGATTGTCGAGACCAACGCCCAAAACTTGAGCAAGGACACCGTCTCCCAGATCGTGTTGGAGGGCCGCGCGGATGAAATCGGGACCGCGGCCTATAATATGGTGTTAGGCGAACGGCGTGCCAAGACGGTCAAGCGTTACTTGGAAAATCTGGGATTTCCTCCTTCCATCTTATCGGTTGTGACCTACGGCAAAGACCGCCCCCTCTGCTTCGAGCACACACCCGAGTGCTGGCAGAAAAACCGCAGCGTGCGCTTCACGGTCAAGTAAGGCCTGCTCCCGTCTGGAGGTCCCCGGGAGTATGTTTAAGCGGGATCTCCGCGACCCTCTTTCACTGCTCCCGCACACCATTGGCCTTCCAGAAATTTTACAAGAATCTGACAACCCGTTAACCGGCTTGGAGCCGACCGTCTGGTATCGTTCCCAGAAAAGGAGGCGAGATGCCGGACACCTTCCACACATTCATCATCCTGGGACTTGGACTGGCCGCCTGCTCCCCGATCATCTTGGCGATTCAGACCTTGCGGGGGATGCGGACCAAACTCCTCTACCCTCTCTTGAGGATCAAACGTTCGGGGAGGAGCATCGAACCGTTGATCGTGCTCCTGAAGCAAGCATAGAGTCGGTCCCGGTTCGGCAATCTGTAAGAGTCGTATCGCAGAAACGGGCAAACACACATAACCAAGGAGGAATCAGATGGTCAGAGTCGGGCAACTCATGACGGCGGAGCCGGTGACGGTCGATCGGGGGACATCGGTGATCGAGGCGGCGAAGGTCATGCGCCACCGGCGCATCGGCAGCGTCCTGGTACGATCTCGGGACCAATTGATCGGGATCGTGACCGAGCCGGATATCATCAGGAAGGCGATTGTGGAAGAACGACCTCTGGCCGCCATTGCGGTGGAGGACATCATGAGCAGCCCGATCATCGGAATCGACGAACGGCGCCCGATCACCGAGGCGGCGGATTTGATGCAGCAGAATCAGACCCGCCACCTGGCGGTGACCCAAAGCGGAAAAATTGTCGGGATGGTCTCGGTGCGGGATCTGTTGCATCCGGTCTCGATCGACGAGTTCTAGCAGAACCGTCGCCGCTCACGAGATCCTATCCGACTGGAGCTTGTATCCGACGCCGCGCACGGTCACGACGTAGGCCGGGTTGGCCGCGTCGGTTTCAATCTTCTGCCGCAGCGAATAGATGTGCACGTCGAGCGTATGCTCTTCCAGCGCCCAATCCTCTCCCCACACCCGATTCAACAGTTCCTGCCTGGTAAAGACCCGCGCGGGGTGCTGCATCAGGTGAGAGAGAATCTGAAACTCCTTCGGCGTCAGCTCGACCTCGCGTCCGTTGACGCTCACCTCATGTCGCTCCACATCCAGACAAAGTCCGCAGATCTCAAAGCGCTGGCCGCGGGTTGACGAAGCTCGAGTCCGTCTCAGGAGCGCTCTAATCCGCGCCACGACTTCCCGATAACTGTCCGTGCAGAGCACCTGATCGACGCCTGTCTGCAGGTCTTCAGCGCATTCCTCTTCTCCACAAGGTTGGCCGGGCGGCTGGAGCGACACGACCGGGATGCACTCCTTGGCGGCTGCCTGCAGCAAGGCCGCCAGCGATGGCTGTCGGCGATCGATCAGAACAAGAGCCGGTGAAGATTGTCGATACTTGGCGATCCCTTCATCGGCACTGCGCGCCAGGACACAGATATAGCCGTTGCTGGAAAGGCACTTGTCGAGCGATCGGGAGACGGTCTCGTCGCTCGTAACCGCCAAGATTGCTAACGGCCCGTTTGCCATGGCACCCTCCTCTGAAGAAACCGCCGCGAGCGTATGTTGGAAGCGTTGCCAAACAGTAATGCGGGAATTACGTGTCAGTAAATTCTGACTCGGCCCGACCCTCCTACTAGAGCCGCCTCGGGCGGAGCTTTGGATTCCTGCACAATTAACACGGAATTTACACTGTCATGAATTGTACGACACGGCGTGAAAGTATACGAGGTGCGCCATGTCAATCCTACGTGTACCTGACGAATAAATTACCCGATTGTCATTGCACCATACCCGAGCATTGATCGTACCTTACAAAAAAGGAGGGGCGAGTGAAGAACGAGCGAAGGTGGTCAGGCAGTATCCGTCAGTTCCTGAAGGAGCACATCATCGTTCCCATATTCAGGATCTGGATCTTGCTGATCGGTATGGCGTTTGTACCTGGTCTGGCAGCAGCGACCGGCTTGATTCAGCAGCAGGTAGGCGACCCCTCGCTGATCGGACCGGTCCGGTCGGGCGATCGTGGGGCATCCGATCCCCGATCGGTTGTCGCGCAGTCGACGACGAGCGCCGAAACGATCCAGATGACTGATCCGGTTCAAGTGACTGGTCAGTATGAACGCCCCGCGACCGGACAACGGCTTGCGATTCAAAGCTCAACCCTGGAGAATCTGTTGCTCGAAAAGGGGATCTTGACGCAAGAAGATTGGGTCCGGCTCAAGGCGGAGGAAGAACGCCGCATTTTCGAGCAAACCGCAGAAATGCAATTTGCTGGAAATCCTCGCTGGTATGAGCGGATTCGGATCAATGGTTATACGCAATTCCGCTACAATCTCGGAGCCACGGACGGACGGTTCGACCTCCCGTTGACGGATAGTTTCGGCGATCAACAGGGGAATGAATTTTATGTCAGGCGGCTCCGGTTGGTCTTTCAAGGGCAGGTCTCTGAACGGATAGCATTTTTTCTACAGTTCGCGTTGGAGGGCAGCCAACAGGTCCTCTCCAATCAAGAGATGATCGATAACTATGCGGACTTCTATCTAACAAAGGACCGCGTCCATCGCTTGCGGTTCGGGCTCCACCGCGTTCCGAATTCATTCGACACCTACCGATCGAGCACCAATCGACAAGAACTCGACCGGCACGAGTCCATCCAGAGCGGCGCTCCCGGCGAGAGAGACTTGGGAATCGCCTATTACTACAGTTCCAAGACCGCCCAAGAGCGGTTTGCACAACTCGCCGCCTATCATAATGGACCTGGCGATTACGGCATGTTCGGGATCATGGTCTATAACGGACAGGGGCGCAGTCGACTGGAGCTGAACAAGAACAAGCACGTGGGGGCTCGTCTCGCCTATCCGTTTCAGTTCCGAAACGGCCGATTGTTGGAAACCGGCGTCCATGGCTATTACGGCTATTTCTCCGTGCCAGGAGTGAGCCAACCGAATGTCGCGAGCGCGGCCCGATGCCACGACCGGTTAACCGCAGAAGGGGGGTGCGACGTCAAGGACCAACGGTTCAACGCCTACATCTGGACGCCGCCGCAACCCTGGGGCATCATGGCCGAGTTCACGATCGGCCGCGGTCCGCAACGCAACCAGCAGACCGGCTTTGTCGATGAAACCCAAGTCTTAGGGTACTACATTCAAGCCAACTATACCTGGCGGTATTCGGACGTGGGCATGCTCACTCCGTATGTTCGTTGGGGGGAATACTATGGTGGGTTCAAATCAATTAACGGAGCACCGGATGGACAATCGAGAACCTTGAATTTCGGATTGGTCTGGGAGCCGGATACGCATCTCCGCTTTGTGGCTGATTGGATGATCAAGGACGGATTGAACAGCACCCTGGTAGCCAATCAGTCCCAGATCGATTTTGACGCCTCGCAACTCCGGTTCCAGGCTCAGTGGTTTTGGAACTAGGAGATGGACGGCCTGGGAGGGGAATCCGGTCCCGGCTGAGTGGCGTGACAGCCGATAGGACACCGTCCGGAGGCTCGCACACCAGAATGACTTCCCTCGCTTCATATCGCAATCCTCATGAGCCAGTAAGCGTGACTCCAACTCATTCAGGACAAGCACAATCCTTACCGGAACTGTTCGCTCCACCCCTGCCGTGGATACTGGCCCTTGTCTTGGGGGGCCTTCTACTGATCGTTGATAGTCTTCTGCCCCTGAGTTTGGGCAACGGTACGTTGTACGCCCTCCTAATGTTATTTGCCTTTTTCATCCCCTCACCCCGGGCTCCGATGGTGCTCGCTAGCTATGCGACAGTGCTATTGCTCGCCGGCTTCCTGCTCAGCACGGAACTCCTGGGTGTGCCAGAATGGGTCTCTGTGTACAATCGTCTTTTCGCACTCATCGTCATTTGCGTCTCGGCCTGGTCTATTCAGGAACGCCAGAAAGCGGGATCTGCGCTCCAGCGTCTCTACGACGAACTGGAGCAACGGGTCCATGAGCGCACCAAAGATCTCTGTAATCTGAATCAAACCTTGATCGAGGAAATTCACCAACGTCGTGAAGCGGAGCGTATTCTGCGTTCTCATGAAGCGGCGCTGGAAGCGAGCCAGGCGGCCTTGGAGCAAAGCCGACAAGACTTGCAGGACCTTACCGCGAAACTGTTGACGGCCCAGGAACAGGAGCGCCGCCGCATCTCGCATGAGTTACATGACGATATCAACCAACGGCTGGCATTGCTGGCGATGGATCTACAGGCCTTGGAACAGGATGAGCGAGGCATCCCGGTTGCGATTCGAGAAAACCTGCGGTCTTTGCTCTCTCGGACGACCCAGCTTTCCGACGATATTCGGGGACTGGCCTACCAATTTCATCCTTCGGTCCTGGACGACCTCGGCTTGAACGCGGCGCTTGAGTGCCTAGTCGATGATTTTCAGACCCGAACCGGCATCAAGACGATCCTCGTGTGCCAGGACCCTATGGAAGACCTACAGGAAGACGTGAGTTCATGTCTTTACCGCGTCGTCCAGGAGAGCCTGTCGAATATCGCCAGACATGCCAGGTCCGCGCGGGTCGAAATCGAGTTGACTGCGGACGAACAAAGACTCGAGTTGTCGATCCGCGATCACGGATGCGGGTTCGAGGTGCACAATGTGAAACGAGGCCGCAGGGGCATGGGGATACTGAATATGCAGGAACGGGTCCGAGCCGTGCAGGGGGTGTTCAAGCTGGATTCTCAGCCCGGACGAGGCACCCTGATTCTCATCACGATCCCACTTTCTGTGAGGTTTCGACAATGAAACCACGAGTGCTCCTTGCTGACGACCATACCCTCGTCCTCGCCGGATTCGTCAAGTTGCTCGAAGACAGTTGCGAGGTTGTTGGGTTGGTGGAGGATGGTCGTGCGCTCCTTGATGCAGCCCAGCATCTACAACCTGACATCGCCATTGTGGATATTTCGATGCCCCTGTTGAACGGCATTGAGGCCTGCAGTCGAGTCCGCGCGGCCTCCCCCCAAACCAAGTTGATCATCGTGACCATGCATGCGGCGATGCCCTATGTCCAGGCGGCCTTCAAGGCGGGAGCGGCGGGCTACGTTCTTAAACGATCTGCGACCGATGAACTTCTGCAAGCTATCCGCACGGTGCGAAGCGGGAACTATTACGTGACTCCGCTGATGACCAAGGAGGTGGTCAATGTCTTGGTGAAGGGCCCGTCGGACTCGAACGCCTCTCTCGATGACCTTTCAACGCGGCAACGTGAAATCCTCCAACTGGTGGCCGAGGGGTACACGGTCAAGGAAATAGCCGGTCAGTTAGGCCTTTCGCCGAGAACCGTTGAGTTTCATAAGGGGCGCACCATGCAGCAGTTGCAGGTGCGCAGCACGGCTGAATTGGTTAAGTATGCTATTGCCCACGCCTTGATTGTTCCGACCTAGGCAGTGGCGAACGCTCCAGTGGCATCTATCACGGTGTGATGCTTCCGGGCGTTCGATGCCTCTGCCTTCCCACCAAACACCCTCGCGACTGCCGATCTCCTGTTGTATTCCGATCGTGGTGCCCTTGAGCCAGATCCAGAACGACTCTGCCAACTGCGGCTTTTACGTGCCGACGGATCGAACCGATACCGGCATCGCCGACCATTCATACTGGACCCCCGCCCCCGCAACACACTGTTAACGCCACTTTCATGACCTCGTGACGCGCCCTCTGCATAACCATCGATGCGAAGACGGAAGACAGGCTGCCCCGAGAGGTGCCGCTTCGACAGCCGTATCGCGCAGCAGCATTGAGGCACACCATTCACCATCGCTTTGCGGGCTTCATGAAGGAGGGATGCATGCGGGAACGGTCACAGGGACGAATCTCACACAATCAATGGATTCTTCCGGTTTTCTGGTCGATCGGTCTGACATTCGCAGCCGGCCTAGCATCAGCAGCAGGCCCGGCTGACCAGCAGTTGGCCGATCCTTCCATGATCGGGCCGGTTCGGCCGAGTGAACGTATGATGATGTCTCAGGCAGGATCGGTCCTCGCGCAGGCGTCCGGCAGCGCTGAGCCGATCCAGATGACGGATCCTGTCCACGTGACCGGTCAACAGGAACGGGTCACATCCGGCCAACGGCTCTCCATTCAGAGCACAACTCTGGAGAATCTTTTGCTCGAAAAAGGAGTCCTGACGCAAGACGACTGGATACGGCTTAAGGCGGAGGAGGAACGTCGCATCTTCGAGCAAACCGCGGAAATGCAATTTGCCGGAAATCCTCGCTGGTATGAGCGGATTCGCATCAACGGCTATACGCAATTCCGCTACAACCTCGGGGCAAGCGATGGCAAGTTCGATATCCCGTTGAACGACAGTTTCGGCGATCAGCAAGGCAACGAGTTCTATGTCCGCCGGCTGCGGCTGGTTTTTCAGGGCCAAGTCTCCGAACGGGTGGCCTTCTTCATTCAATTCGCGCTCGAAGGCTCGCAGCAGGAACTCTCTAATCGAGAAATGATCGACAATCACATGGACTTTTACCTGACGAAGGATCGAGTCCATCGCCTGCGAATGGGTCTTCATCGTGTTCCAAACTCCTTCGACACCTACCGCTCCAGCACCAATCGGCAGGAGTTGGACCGGCACGAATCGGTGACCAGCGGGGCTCCGAATGAGAGAGACTTGGGCATCGCCTATTACTGGAGTCCCAAAACCGCTCAAGAGCGATACGCGCAGTTGGCTGCCTATCACAATGGCCCGGGCGACTACGGCGTCTTTGGCATCATGGTCTATAACGGGCAGTCGCGAAATCGTCTTGAGCTCAACAAGAACAAGCACGTGGGGGCTCGTCTCGCCTATCCGTTTCAGTTCCGAAACGGCCGATTGTTGGAAACCGGCGTCCATGGCTATTACGGCTATTTCTCCGTGCCAGGAGTGAGCCAACCGAATGTCGCGAGCGCGGCCCGATGCCACGACCGGTTAACCGCAGAAGGGGGGTGCGACGTCAAGGACCAACGGTTCAACGCCTACATCTGGACGCCGCCGCAACCCTGGGGCATCATGGCCGAGTTCACGATCGGCCGCGGTCCGCAACGCAACCAGCAGACCGGCTTTGTCGATGAAACCCAAGTCTTAGGGTACTACATTCAAGCCAACTATACCTGGCGGTATTCGGACGTGGGCATGCTCACTCCGTATGTTCGTTGGGGGGAATACTATGGCGGGTTCAAATCAATTAACGGAGCACCGGATGGACAATCGAGAACCTGGAATTTCGGATTGGTCTGGGAACCGGATACACACCTCCGCTTCGTGGCTGATTATGTGTTCAAGAACGGATTAAACAGCACCCTGGTAGCCAATCAGTCCCAGATCGATTTTGACGCCTCGCAACTCCGGTTCCAGGCCCAATGGTTTTGGAACTGAGGACTTCACCGCCCGTGAGGGAGTCCTGGAATCATCCCAGGGCTCCCTCTTCCCGGAGGGTGTACTGATCTTAATCGGCTCACAGGGGTTTCATTCTTCTATCGAGGTCGAGCATGAGAAACCGAACGCATGTCGGTAACGCCCGCGCGCTGATTGTCGATCCTGAGTTTACCTTCGGACTACCCTTCGCTGATTGGCTGGCCGGCGGCGGGTATCATCCAATTTTAGTTCGCTACCTTGACCCGGTGGTGGACCAACTGCGCGACATCGATCTCGATGTGATTGTATTGAGCCTTGAGTCGACCCAGCAAGATGGGGCGACTCAGCACTGTGATGGATTGCGGCTGGTCCGCAGTGCCTGCCCGAGCCTGCCGGTCATCGCGATCACCAAGTCCAGCCCAAAAGCCTGGGTCGATATATTCTTGCGGGATTCTGCAGGAGATATATCTCCAATCCCAGTAGAGCTGACTCGAATGGTGGCTTGGATTCAAACAAGACTGGATACTTTTCCCTTCCCCACTTGTTTCCTTTCGGCCAACCAGGCGCTCTGGGAATGAAACGGGTGTGGCGACATACTGACCCCCTGCAAAGCCAACCGATGCCAGAAGGCATGTGAAAAGATTCGCATCGATCACATGTCTGACGGAAGAAAGCCGAACGGTCGAGCCAGTTACCGTTTTGAAGCCGACGGATCCCCCTTCATCTCGTGGTCGAGCAGCTTCAAGTCAACCGCAAGGATGCGTCCCTCGTCGATATAAGGCCACGGCCGGCGCTCGTCAGGAGGCACCAAGACATAGCTTGGCACGAATGAGGCACGGAAGCTGTTACGGGAAATGGGTTGCAAGGGATTATCGACGGGATCGATCTCATACATCATGTTGATATTAATGGAGTCGGACGGCAACGTGCGATCATTGGCCAGGATGAAATAGAGGTGCTGGTCTTGTACAAACAACCCTCCTGATGTGACAGCAAGTCCCACACTGACATCCGTGTACCGACGATAAAATGTGACGAGTTCCTCCGGTTTCGCCTGGGCGAGTGCGTGGCTTAACTGAGGAGCCAGTGCTTGAATCTCCATGGGGGAAAAGGCCGCAGCAGCCTGCGCCTCTCCCATCACCATCGAACCGATCATCCCCTTTCGGGAGATCACGCGCACCCCATTCAACACAGCCGCCATTTGTTCTGTGCTCACCCGTGCAGGATGGCCGTGCTCCCCGTTCCTCCGCTCATCAACCTCCAGCCGAATTGAGGTCAGAGAATCTCGATACAGCTCGCGGGGAGGGGGCGAGCTTGCACAGCCTTCGGCCAACACCAGGAGGGCCACGAGCACAGAGCCAACCCAGGATGGGGAGTTGTTCTTCATCGAGATCACCCCTTCTTCGTCGGAAGACAAGACATTGCGTTTCGCTGAACGGTGCCGAGCGGTATCCTATCAGACGTGGCATAAGAAAAGGGAGCGTCCTCCCGATCAGAGAACGCTCCCCTCACGTGTGAACTCTGCCTACTGGCGTGATACCAAGATCGCGTCTATCGCCTGCCTTGTTCGGCAAGCCGAAGGTCCGTTTCACCGGCCGCCGGTATACCCGCTAGGCCTGTTTTCGCAAGCTTCAGTTCTTGACGGTTCCTGGCAATCTGGGTTCCAGTCAAGGGGTAGTATCCTGCACGAGCGACCGTCTCTTGTCCTTGGCGGCTATTGACAAAGGAGAGGAACTCCCTCAGCACTCCATCCAATTCACCAGTTGGATTTTTCTTCACATACAGATATAGCTCTCGACCCAACGGATAGGCGCCCGATATGACTGCTTCCCGAGAGGGAAGGACGGCAGGCTGGCCGCTGTCCGGCGCAATCGGCACTGTGCGGACGGCGGAAATCTGGAACCCCTCACCCGCATACCCGATTGCTTGGGGATCTTGGGCGATGGCGATGATCTCCGAGGCCGAGCCCGGCTGCTCAATCAACGTGTCATTTAGCTCGCCGTCTTTGAGAGCGACATGTTTGAAAAAGTCCCGCGTACCAGAGCGCTTATCTCGTCCGAAGAGATGTATGGGCTCGCTGGCCAACGAGCCCGGCACACCGATCTGACCCCAGTGCGTAACGGGTGCGTGTCCGCGTTTGCGATCCTTGCCGAAGATCGCATCCACTTGCTGCATCGTCAGTTGCTGAACGGGGTTGTCCTTCTGCACATAGATGGCGACCGCGTCCATTGCAACAGGGACTTCGAGCGGACGGTGTCCATGGTTAGACTCAAAGCCCTGAATTTCATCCTCGGTCAGTCGGCGGGATGAAGCCAGTAGCTCCACTGTGTTCGATCCCCCTGTCCCCCGCCCCCGTACCTTGTCCCCCCGTCGCTGATAAGAAATACCGAGCTGAAACTCTCGGACGGCAGCGCCCGATCCTACCCCTTCCACCGCAATCTGGGTGGAGGGATGCAAAACCATAAATTGGGCGGCAAGCTTGGTCAGGAGCGGGCGCATCGTATCGGAGCCCGCGATGCTGAGTTTGCCCGACAGCCCGTTCTGACTCACGTAGGGCTCAATCGTGGAATCAACGGTCACCCCTCCAGTTTGATTATGTCCGGCAAGCTCTGCCGCCGCTGTGGACACGAACGTTGCCAAGCAGGCCGAGGCCACGACACCGGGGATGAGCCTCCAGTAGGCGGGAACATGACGGGTTTGTGTCATCATCTGAAACCTCCTTCGCTGCAATGGATGATCGTGATGGTCCGGGATCTGGACAGACATGTCATTGGCGGGGACTCTATCGTTGCCCCATTGCTGACCAGTCATCCGGCTGTTAACTCTACGTTAACTCTTTGGTCGGCCGCCCACTGGCTGGTCGGGAACAGACTCAAGGCCGCTCCCTCCTCAACATCATCCGCCGCGCGGTTCCAGTCATTCCGCAGCCCGAGGCTTTCCGCGAGACCTGTTTGCTTGGGCACAGAGTTAACCTCGTTGCAACCCGTCCTTGACCCTTGGAGAGGCCGCTTCGGCTATACTCACAGGAAATTCCATCCGTATGAAGGTTACCGCCAAGGGAGCAACTGTATGTGGGACGATCTTGGAGAAGTACCGCTGACCAGCTTGGAATTGTTTGGCGGCATACTGTTGCTTTGGTTCGTTTGGTCGATCGGATCCGATGTCCGGAATATTTTTCGGCTTCGCAAATAGACCGGTGGCAAATCACAGCGAGATGGTTCCGCCTTCCATTTTATTCTGCTGAACGATCCATTTGAGGACCGTTCCATCTCATCTTGTCGCGTGGAGAAAGCTTGCAGGCAATCGTTTCAGGTTGAGGTCTGCGGGGCCATATGCCGGATGATCTTGCCTTCGACCATGTAGACCACCAGTTCGGCGATATTGGTGGCATGATCCGCCACCCGCTCGATGGACTTCGCGACGAACGTCAGGCGGATGGCGCGCGAAATGGTCCGAGGATCTTCCAGCATGTAGGAGAGCAATTCCCTGAACAACTGCCCCATGAGGTCATCGACGAAGTCGTCGTCTTTCATCACTTTCTGCGCGAGAGCGACGTCGCCTCCGACAAAACTGTCGAGGCTCTCTTTGACCATGGTGACCGCCCACTGTCCCATGCGCGGAATGTCGATGTAGGGTTTCAGTTGCGGCTCTCGATTCAACTCGATGGCCCGTTCGCTGATGCTTTCGGCCAGATCGCTGATCCGCTCGAGTTCGCTCGCGATCTTCATGGCGGTCGTGATCAGGCGGAGATCGCGGGCGGCCGGCTGGTGGAGCGCCAACAACCCGATACAGTCCTCGTCGATTTCCACATCCAGCGCATTGACGCGATGATCCCCATCGATCACCCGGACCGCGAGAGCGGAATCCCTGGCGGTCAAGGCCCGCAAGGCGTTCTGGATCTGCCCCTCGGCCAACCCGCCCATTCTGAGCAACTTGGCCTTGAGTTGCTGAAGCTCGTCGTCAAAATGCCGCTGCATGGCGTGCTCCCCTTTTCTCCTACCCGAATCGACCGGTGATATAGTCTTCGGTTTGCTTGTTCGAAGGGGTCGTGAAGATCGTCTTCGTCTGGCTGAATTCGATCAACTCGCCCAGGTACATGAAGGCGGTCCAGTCGGACACGCGCGCCGCCTGCTGCATGTTATGCGTCACGATGAGAATCGTGACCGTTTGCTTCAGTGTAAGGAGCAGCTCCTCTACGCTGGCCGTCGCGATCGGATCGAGCGCGGAGGTCGGCTCATCCAGCAGCAGCATTTCCGGGTTGGTGGCGAGGGCACGGGCGATGCAGAGGCGCTGTTGCTGCCCTCCCGAAAGCGACGCACCGGACTGGTCCAGGCGGTCCTTCACCTCTTCCCAGAGGGCTGCGCCTCGTAAGGCCCGCTCCACGGCCTCGTCCAGGAGCGCCCGGCTGGTGATCCCGCGCACCCGCAAGCCGTAGGCGACGTTTTCGTAGATGGACTTCGGAAAGGGATTGGGCTTCTGGAAGACCATCCCGATCCTCATGCGCACGTCGATCGGATCCATCCGAGGGGACAGGATATTGCACTGGTCCGGATACAGCATGATCTCGCCCTGGTACCCGTTGCCGACATAGAGGTCGTGCATGCGGTTGAAGCAGCGGAGAAACGTCGACTTGCCGCAACCGGACGGACCGATCAATGCGGTAATTTGATTCTGCCCCACCGGCAACGTGATGTTCCGCAGCGCCCTGGTGGCCCCGTACGAGAACGAGAGGTTTTTGGCTTCCGCCTTGAGTGTGGCCGGCCCGCCCAAGAGAGATGGCTCATTCATCACGCCGACTCCTGCTGTCTCTGTTGTCTGTGTGGGCATGGCTTCGCTCCTCTACCAGGTAATCCGTTTGCGCATGCGGTACCGGAGATAGATGGCGGCGCCGTTCATCATGAGGGTCATCACCATCAAGATCACACCGGCCGCAGCGGCATTGCTCAAGAAATCATCCCCTGGACGGGAAACCCAGGAAAACATCTGGATCGGCATGGCCGTAAAGGCCGAGTTCAGCCATTCGAACGAGACAAACGGCGGTTCGGCGGTGATCGGCGCCGGTGGAAGAAACGCAATAAAGGTAAGGGCCCCGATCGTGATGATGGGAGCGGTTTCCCCGATGGCCCGACTCAACCCCATGATGACCCCGGTCATGATGCCGGCCAGCGAATAGGGCAGGACATGCTCGGTGACGGTCTGCCATTTGGTCGCCCCCAGCGCGTAGGCAGCCTCTCGAATCTGAACTGGAATGGCACGGATGGCCTCCCTGGTGGCGACAATCACGACCGGGAGGATGAGCAGCGCCAGGGTCAACCCCGCCGTCAGGATGCTCTCCCCCATGCCGAACAGGTACACGAAGGCGCCGAGGGCCAGAAGGCCGTAGATGATCGAGGGAACGCCCGCCAGATTCGTCACGGTGATTTCGATCAACTCGGTCATTCGATTGCGGGGCGAATATTCTTCGAGGTACAGGCCCGCCGCCACCCCGATCGGCACGCCGGCGACGATGGTTACGAGCATGATCAGAGCGGTTCCGACCCAGGCGGACAGGATGCCGGCGTCCGCTGCTCGGCGGGAGGGAAAGGATGTGAGAAACCGCCAGTCGATTCGCGACAGCCCGTCCAACAAGAGCTGGCCGAACAGCAGGACCAGGGCGATGACTGCAACAGCCAGAGTCCCAAGCCCGAAGACCGTGAACAGGCGCTCAGCCAACCGCCGGCGGGCTAAATTTCTTTTTTGGCCGGACAACAACGGTGACGGCATCAGTACACCTCCCGGAAGCGTTTGCGCAGGAGATGACCGAATACATTGAAGGCCAAGGTCATGAGGCAGAGGACCAATCCTGCCGCAAAGATGCTCTGATAGCCGATGCTCCCGTGTGGCAGATCGCCCAAGGCGACCTGGACGATATAGGCGGTGATCGTGGCGGCCGGTTCCATGGGGTTCCAGGTCAGGATGGGATTTTGCCCCGCGGCGATGGCTACGACCATGGTTTCGCCGATCGCGCGCGAGATGGCCAGGATATAGGCGGCGACGATGCCGGAGGTGGCGGCGGGGCCGACGACTTTCAGCGCCGTTTGCAATCGAGTTGCCCCCAGCGCATAGGAGGATTCCCGTAGCGCCATGGGAACGGCCCGCATGGCGTCTTCGCTCAGCGAGATCACGAACGGCATGATCATGATGCCGATGACGAGGCCTGGCCCGAGCATGTTGAATCCCGGCAGATCCGGCAGAATCACCTGAAGCCCCGGCGTGACGACCAACAGGGCAAAGTAGCCGTAGACCACGGTGGGGACCGCCCCCAGCAGCTCCAGAATCGGCTTGATGAATTCGCGCAGCGGCGCCGGGGCAAATTCAGATAGATAGACGGCGGCCACCGTGCCCAAGGGGATGGCGACGAGCAACCCAACCCCGCTCGTGACCACGGTGCCGGCGACCAACGGCAGGATGCCGAAGTGCGCGTCGGCAAACAGAGGCGTCCAGAGGGTGTCCGTCAGAAAGTCCGTGAGCGACACATGCTGGAAGAAGGCCAGCGATTCGTAGAGCAGGATGGCGAGAATACCGAAGGTCACGGCGATGGACGCGCAGGCGGCCATGAACAAGATGCCTTCAGCCAGCCCTTCATACAGGCGTCGGAGCTGGCGGCGCGACAAGCGGACGTCGTTCTTGTCGAATCCCACTTGCTTGTCGGCGTCGGAGACGACCGCGACGGATTTATTCACAGCTTGGGGTCTCGCTTGAGAATGTCGTCGATGGGCAATCCGACCTCCGGGGTTCCGCCGAACCCGGAACCCAGGCGCCCGTCCCGGAACCGTTGCAGGGCTATCCTGTATGCACCCTCCGGCAACGGAATGTATCGGACCTCTTCCGCCAGCTTGGCGCCCTGCGTCAGATAGAATTCGACAAATTCTTTGATCTCCCCTCGCTTCGCCGAGCTGTCCTTGACATAGATGAACAGCGGGCGCGAGAGCGGCGCATAGGCGCCCTTCAGCACGTTCTCCACGCTGGGAGCCACGGAGCCATGTCCATTGTCGATTGGGAGCGGCTTCAACCGTTTGGCATGGGGCGCGTAATAGGCAAAGGGAATATACCCGAGCGCGTTCTTGTTCGCTTCCACGCCTTGCACCAGGACGTTGTCGTCTTCGCTTCCGGTGTAGTCCCCACGGCTGGCCTTGGCCTTCCCGACCACGGCTTCCGTGAAATAGTCGAACGTGCCGGAATCGGAGCCTGCGCCGAAGAGGACCAGCGAGGTGTTCGGCCATTCGGGCCTGATCTGATTCCATCGCGTGACCGTGCCCTGGGCCGCCGGTTCCCACATCTTCTTGAGATCCGCCACCGAGATCGAGTTGAGCCAGGTATTGTGCGGGTTGACGACGACGGTCAACGCATCATAGGCGACGGGCAATTCGATATACTTGATGCCGTTCGCGCGACACAGTTCGATCTCTTCTTTCAGGATGGGCCTGGAAGCGTCGGCGATGTCGATTTCTCCGCGGCAGAATTTCTTGAACCCTCCCCCGGTTCCTGAAATCCCGACCGTCACGCGAACCGCCCCCTTCGCGGCCTTCTGGAATTCCTCCGCCACGGCCTCGGTCACCGGATAGACCGTGCTGGACCCGTCGATCTTGATGATGGGCTTTCCCTGGGCCGGCAGGGGTGCATCCGGAGCGACCGCAGCAATCAGCAGGCTTGCGAACCCGATTCCCATGAAGAAACGAGTCATCATACGCCCCTTTCAGATCCATTCGCGTAGCAGGAGAGGAGCATGGAGAACGGGGATTACCCCGCCGTTATTGAATGATCAAGAAACAGTTACATCTGGGACCAGGCCGACGGGGACGCTACAGGAAACTTCCCCGGAAGTTTACGCGCAGGTGATGCGGTCTTGACGATGTAGAAACGAGGACAGGCGACTATCAGCACATATGGTCGGTTGAACGCAGGGATACAAGAACCGGAAAGGAGAGAGGCGCTCCATGAAGAGTTGGGTCCATGATCATATCGCCATCGTGCCGGTGGGCGAGACGGAACGAGAGGGAGTCGTCAGGCAAGCGCTGGTCCGCATGCTGGCGTTCGACCCCTCCCAGTTGTGGAACCGGCTGACGAGGCTTTCGCTCAGCCTCTTGATCGTGACGATCCAGATCGCCTTCATCTGTGGGGTGGGACGGACGCTGCTCGATATTCCGCTGATGTTCCAATCGGCTCTCGAGGTGGGCCTGCGGCAGGTCATCGTCGATGCTCTGATACTCCTGGCCGTGGTCGAGGTGCTAAAGACCACGCTCACCTACTTTTCGGCCGGGCGCGTCAAGGTAACGTTCATCGTGGACACGATCCTCGTCGTCATGTTGACGGAGGTCATCTCCGAGTGGTTCCAAGGCGCCGATCCCTTCCGGTTCGCCATGCTCGGCGGGATCCTGCTGGTGTTGGCCGTGACCCGCGTGGTGGCGGTCCGGTTCTCCCCCGCCGGCTCTGTCGAACGGGAGCAGCAGGAGGAGGCGATATCACCGAGCGACCGCGCCGAAGCTTGCTGATGATGATAGTCCTCCAGGAGGCGGCTGATGCAACAAGATAACGGCAGAGCTGACGCGCTGATACTCGATCTCTTGGCACAGGATGCGGCTCATCCTCTCACGCTTGAAGAGGTGGCGGCGATGCTGCCGGAGCTGAGCTGGGCGGAACTGTTCCATGCCGTAGACCATTTGAGCCGCCGGAGACGGATCGTCCTGTCGAGGCATGGTTTTACCTACCTGTTGGCCGATCTCGCTCGCTCCGGCCAACAGACGGAGGTGGTCATGGCCGGCTCCGTGCGTGATTCCCGCTGATCTCAACCAATCCCATTTGGGCCGAGCAGGTCTGTCGCAAGGGCTCCCTGGCTTATGCTAAGCTCGGAGCCCAAGGTGACAGGGCTTGTCCGCCGTTCTCCACCGCAGAGGCGGATGGTGCACGGAGCCGAGAGCAGTCTCCTGCATCCGGCTCCGTTAGCCGCCGCCTGCTAGGGTTTCATGGCCAAACTCGGCATTCTCGATATCGGCACCAATTCCATCCATCTCGTCCTGGCCGAGGTCGAACCCGACTTCTCCTATAAGATCGTCGATCGTCTCAAAGACATCACGAGATTGGGCGACGGGGCGTTTGTCGCCAGACGTTTGTCGGACTCGGCGGTGGCGCGCGGGTTGGAGGTGATCCGCAATCTCGTGCGGCTCGCCAGGAACCGGGGCTTCGAGCGCATCGAAGCGGTGGCCACCAGCGCCGTGCGGGAGGCCAGAAACGGCGGCCAATTTCTGGAACAGATCGCCCGCGAGACTGGTTTGACCGTCCGCGTGATCACGGGGAGCGAGGAAGCCCGGCTCATTTTTTTGGGCGTCCAGCACAGCATGACGCTCACCGAACGCCCGATTTTGGTCGTGGACGTCGGTGGCGGATCGGTCGAACTGATGGCAGGCAACCGGGAGGGCCTGCTGCGGGGATGCAGCCTGAAGTTGGGCGCCATTCGCCTCAAGGATCTGTACCTTCACCGCAATCCCAACTCCAAGTCGATGCAAAAGCAGATGCGGGCCTTGATCCGGACGCAACTGGAAGAGGCGTTCAAGGACTTTCGCCGCACGCGCTTTGAGCGTATTGTCGCGACCTCCGGCATGGCCGGCAATCTGGCGGAAGTGATTCACCTGGAACGGACGGGACGCCCCCTGCCCCAGCTCAACCTGGCCACGGTGGCGCGCAAGGATCTTGAAGCGATTGAAGCGCGTCTGGGCCGATCCGGTCCCAAAGAACGCCTGGCGATTCCGGGCATCGATCCCAAGCGGGCCGACACGCTGTTCCCGGCCGCCACGGTGCTGCGCATGGTGCTCGAGCTCTGCGAAGCGGAGGAGCTGATCATCAGCGACAAGGCCATCAGGGAGGGCGTGATCTATGATTTCATTCAGCGCCATCGCGAGAAGATCAAGGCCGAACAGGAGATCCCGGATGTCCGGCGGAGAAACGTGATCGGTCTGGCGCGGCGGTGCCAGGTCCCGCTGGACCACGGCGACCATGTGGCCAAATTGGCGCTTCAGCTCTTCGACCAGACCAGGGCCGTTCACGGCTATGGGCGGAAGGAGCGGGAATGGCTGGAATATGCGGCGCTGCTGCACGACGTCGGCTACATGATCAATCCCCGGCAGCACCACAAGCACACGTACTATTTGATCAAGCACAGCGACCTGTCGGGATTTCAGTCGGAGGAGATCGAGGTCATCGCGAACGTTGCACGCTACCATCGGCGCTCGCATCCGCAGAAGAAACACGGCTCCTTTGGGGCTTTGTCCGGCACGATCCGCCGGGTCATCGAGATACTCAGCGCGATGCTCCGCGTGGCCGACGGCCTCGACCGCTCCCATTTCGCCGTGGTCCGCAGCCTTCAGGTGCGCCTCGGCGCCACCATTACGATCTCGCTGCAGACCGCCGGCGATGTCGAGCTCGAACTGTGGGCCGCCAAAGGCCGCGCCGATCTGCTGGAGAAGGTCCTGGGCCGGAAGGTTCAGTTCGTGAAGATTCGCGCGAAGGGAGCCGCGGCATGACCGCCCAGACAAGCACGTTCGCCCAACCCCATCCCTATCCGGGAAAACTCATCATCGTCGAGGGCATCGACGGGTCCGGAAAGAGCACGCAACTGTCGCTGTTGCAAAAATGGCTGGAGTCGAAGGAATACAAGGTCTTTTTCACGGAATGGAATTCGTCAGAACTCGTCAAGGACACGACCAAACGAGGCAAGAAGAGCAAAAGCCTCACGCCGACCACCTTCAGCCTGCTGCATGCCACCGATTTCGCCTCTCGCTTCTACCACGAGATCCTGCCGCCGTTGAAAGCCGGCATGCTGGTGTTGGCGGACCGCTACGTCTATACCGCGTTCGCGCGCGACGCGGTCCGCGGAGTCTCCCCGGCCTGGGTGCGGAAAGTCTACCAGTTCGCGGTGCGCCCGGACATGGCGTTCTATTTCAATGTCCCCATCGACGTGGCCATGGGACGTCTCTTGCGCGGCACGCGCGCCCAGCTCAAATATTACGAGGCTGGCATGGACATGAATCTCCACCCGGACCTGACCGAAAGCTTCCGGATCTTTCAATCGCGGATTCTCATGGAATACGACAAGATCGTCGGCGAGTACGGCCTGACGGTGATGGACGCGACGAAGGATATCGAGGTCCAGCAGAACGAAATGCGCCGGCTCGTCGATCAGGCGCTGGTCAACTACAAACCCAAACGGGGCACGCATGGCAAGCGGACAGTATTTTGGCGACGGTTTAGCGTACGTCGATCCGAGTGATCTCAAAGGGCAACTGATCGCGATCGAGGGGACCGACGGGGTCGGCCGGTCCACGCACATCGAATCGTTGCAGGAGTGGCTGGAGGTTCAGGGATACGGGGTCGTGACGACCGGCTGGACCAGGTCCACCCTGATGTCCAAGACCATCGAAATGGCCAAGCAGGGGAACATCCTCGACCGCTGGTCGTTCAGCCTCCTCTATGCGACGGATTTTGCGGATCGGTTGGAGCACCAGATCATTCCGGCCCTGCGATCCGGCTTCATCGTCCTCGCGGACCGGTATATCTACACCGCGTTTGCCCGGGACATCGTCCGGAGCGGCGACCGCAAATGGATTAAAGACGTGCTGGGCTTCGCGCTGGTGCCCGACCTCGTGTGTTATCTGCGGATCGACGTGGACACCCTCGCGCTCCGGGTCATTGAAACCAAAGGCATGGATTTCTGGGAATCGGGCATGGACCTTCGCCTCGGAACGGACCTCTACGACAGCTTCAAGAAGTATCAATCGCTGATGATCGAGGAGTTCGACAAGATGGCGGAGGAATTCGGGTTCGAAGTCGTGGATGCCCGGAAACCGCCGGAGGAAATCCAGGAGGAGCTGCGTTCGCACATTCAACCGTTGCTGGAACGGACGTCCAAGAAGGTCGAGTTGCTCGGCGCCGACATGGCCCCGCCGATTTCATAAGACGGTCCCGCGTTCACCGTCCTTTTATCCGCGTATCCGCTTTACAAGGCTCGGAGCGCGGAGGGCGGCATCCACCATTCGAGCAGGCCCCGTCCCGGCTTGGGATGTTCCCCAAACGTGATCAGGCAGGCGCCGGCCTTTTTCATCGAGAGGGCCGCGGCGGGCTTGCCGAACAACATGAGGCTCGCGGCCTCGCTGAGGTGCGGTTCGTGCCCCACGCAAATGACCGTGGCGTCATTGGGGAGGGTGGCCAACAGGGGAAACAGCTTGTCGGGCGGACTGTCGGGAATCAGTTCGTCGCAGATGCGGGGCGAGGCCTTGATTTTCAGCATGTGATACAGAATCTGAGCGGTCTCATGCGCGCGAAGAAACGGGCTGGTCAGGATATGGGTGGGACGGATATCAAGGTTGGCGAGTCCCTCGGCTGCTTGCCGCACGCGGTTCTCGCCCTTCTTGGTCAGCGGCCGCTGCGCATCTTCTCCCTGCCAGTCTTCCCGTGCGACGGCGATGCCGTGTCTGAATAGGACACACTGCATGATGGGCCGATCTCCTTTCTCTGATGATCAAACTGGCGGGATTCTATCATCTTTATTCCTCTCCCGATAGGTTGAGCCGTCTCGGCCGTCGCGGACCGGCCGTATCTCCTTACGATTTCCCGCCCAGCACGCGTTGAATGGTGTGCACGGCATCTCCCATCCAGGACCCCTCCGCGGCCTTTCTGCGAGCAGCCGCTTCCGCTTGCTGCTTGATGTGTTCCAGCCTCGCGCCGGTATCTTTGTAGTTGGGGTCGAGACGTTGAGTCCGGCGATAGGCCGAGGTGGCTTCCGACCAGCGTTCGAGATCTTCAAGCGTACGGCCCAGAAGATAATGGAGCGTGATCGTCCGATGGTCCAATTGCGCGGCCTGCGTGCCCAGGGCCTTGCGGAAGGCCACGACGGCCTCCGGCAATCGTCCTGAGGCGCGTAGACAGATCCCGATTTGCGCATAGGCCTGCAACGCCAGGCTGGGATCTCCGGTCAGACGTTGAAACCGGTCCATGGCCTCCTGATAGCGTCCCTCTTTCTTCAAGACCATCCCTTCGTCATACAGGGCTTGCGGATCTTCGAGCGCCGGATGGGTGTGAGTCGCTTCGGGCGCCGGTGAGTCGGCCGGCGGTTCAGCCAGCGATTCTGCTCGTTCCGCCGCCGTGGGTTCATTGTTCTGTGGCGACGGCACTCCGTCAGTCTCCGGCAGTTCGTCCGAAAGCCCGTCGTCATCCGTGGCGACGGTCGGATCCGCCTCGCTCAGTCCGGGGAGCAAGCCGCCGTGAATGAGATCGGGGCCTGTCTCGATCAGGAGGCGGCTCGTCACGTAAGCGGCTGGCTTGAGAGACGCCCGGCTCAGCGCGGCATCGCAGACTTGGTTCACGACCCGAGGGATTCCGCCGGCCATACGGCAGATCACGGCGCAGGCCCGGTCGGTGAACAGCTTGCGCCGGCCGCCGCCGATGGTCAGACGGTGCTGAATGTACTGCGAGGTGTCTTCAACGGAGAGGGGCGTCAGGTGATGGGCCACCGCGATACGTTGTGCAAAGTGCCTGGCATCCGGACGTTGGAGCAGGCTGCGAAGGTCCGGCTGTCCGAAGAGCAGGATCTGAAGCTGCGCGGTCTGGCCGTCGTTCAGATTCGACAACAGGCGCAGCTCTTCCATCAGCGGGGCCGTCAGGTTCTGAGCTTCATCCACGACCAGCAGCGCCCGCCGACCCCGCGCCATTTGATCCCGCAGGAAACCGGACAACGTCTGGAACGATTCGACTCGGTCGCTGGCCTGCCGGTCGAGGCCGAAGGCGAGCAGAATCCAAGGAAGCAGTTCGGCGGTATTGTTGGGGCCGACGGAAATCGTGCCGGCGACGAACCGGTCCGCATGCGCCGCGAGGAACTTGCGGAGCAACGTGGTTTTGCCGGTGCCCGGTTCGCCGGTCACGACCACGAAGCCCGCGCCGTTCAGCAGTCCTCGTTCCAGCATCGACCAGGCCTTCTGCTGTTGCGGGCCGGCCCAGAAAAAGTCAGGGTCCGGCAGGAGGGCAAAGGGGTTGGTCGTCAGCCCGTAACACGCTTCGTACATGATCCGCCTGTCCGGTTGATGCGAATGGCTTGATCGAATTCAACCTAGCATAGCCGTCCGTGAAGGAAAGCGATTTACAATTCCGAACAGGGAAGCATAGCAGACGGAGCCAAACGGAATTCGCAATCATGGCGTCCGATGACCATGTATCCGGAACCCTTCAGAACGACAGTTGCGCAGAGGAATCGTGTTTGGAAGATCGGCCCGGAGCACGCCGCCGCTCCTGTTCCGGTGGCCGCCCTTGCTCTGATTGTCCTTGCCCCTGGCGATAAAAGCGCCCCGACGGATGACCCTCATCGCATGACCGCGTCTCGCTCCGTCTGAAATCGTGAATTCCGGTATTTGGTTTGCTATTTGCTAGATCATCACGCTACCATGACAGGCTGCGCGCCCGGTATCTGATCCTTCGGTCTATGAAAAACTTAAGCCGCCAGGCTGTCGTGCTCGCCTTTGTCGCGATTGCCGCCTTTCTGGTTGCCCATACGCTCAACGCTTTTGTCGCCCAGGCTCTGTTGCCGCCGTTGGAGGGGACGGAAAGCTCCATCGTCCGGCCTGCCGCGGCCGGTCATGTTCAGGATCTGCGTCAACTGGCCCGCGAGATCGAAACCAGCCGCCTGTTTGCACCGCCTCCACCGTCGATGCAGGCCGCTTCTGGCAGCCCGGTCATGGGAGGGCCGATGGGACAGCCCGCCGTTCTTGCCGCTCTGGACGCGGTGAAGAAAATCCGGTTGCTCGGCACCGTCGTCGGAGACGGCGCGCAATCCTTGGCCGTCGTGGAGCATCTGACCGGCCGCCGTCAGGCCGCGTATCGCGTGGGCGACCAGGTGGAAGGGGTCGGCACGGTGAGCGAGATCCGAAAGGAGTCCATTCTGCTGACGCAAGGGCCGCTCCAGGAAGAGTTGTTCTTGGATATTCTCCAGCAGGCGGCCCCGGCCGTGGTTCCGGCCGGCGCGGTCGTGGCCCCGGCCTCCATGCCCGGACCGCTCCGGCGGTCCGTCGATCGAGCCGAACTGTCGCAGATGTTATCGGACGTGCCGAAGCTGATGACGCAGGCGCGGGCCGTTCCTCACATGAATGAGGGAAAGGTGGACGGGTTCCGCATGGACTTCATCATGAAGGGCAGTTTCTTCGAGAAGATCGGCCTCCAGGCCGGGGATGTGCTGCAACGGATCAACGGCGTCGAACTGCGCGATCCGGGCATGGCCCTGGGCCTTTTTCAACAATTAAGAAACGAACGGACTGTCGCGGTAGACGTGCTTCGGAACAGCCAGCGCACCACCTTGACCTACGATATCCGAGGGTAAGCGTCGTGACCCCGTATCCCCATCTTCACCAACCGATGTTCAATCTCTGGAAGCGACACGGTCGGCTGGTTGTTATCTCGGTCCTGCTTATCGGTTTGATGCAGACCTTGAATCCGTCATGGGCGCAGGTGACGGCGCCGAAACCCAATGGGCAGGGGGGGCGCGTCACGCTCGATTTCAACGAAGTGGACTTGCCCGTCGTCATTCGTTTCATCAGCGAGCTGACCGGCAAGAACATCGTCGTCGATGAAACCGCCAAGAAAAACAGCGGCAAGATTACGATCTTTTCGCCGACGAAGGTCACGGTGGATCAGGCCTACCATATGTTCCTCGCCGCTTTGGAGGTGAATCGTCTGACGGCCATTCCGAAAGGAAATGTGGTGGAGATCGTACAAACCGCCGAGGCGCCTCCGGAGCGCGCGGTGTTCGTCTATAAGCTCAGACATGCCAACGCGACCGATGTGGCGGCCCTCCTCACGAACTTGGTCGCGCGGGCAGCGGCTCAACCGGTCAGCACCCAACCGGGCGGGCGGCCGCCGATCCGACCGCTCACCGAGTTCGAAGCGCCGGTGCAGGTGTTTGCCGACAAGGCCACCAATTCGATCGTAATCAGTTCGACCAAGAACGCCTATACGATGCTGGAAAGCGTGATCCGCGGGCTGGATACGAAACGCAACCAGGTGTTCGTGGAAGCCGTGATCCTTGAAATCGGCGTGGACCGGCTTCGTCAGATCGGCACAGATCCTGTGCAGGCTGTCGGTGCGGGCAAGTCCGGATCGGTTCAAGGGCTGTTCGGCCTGAACCGCACGCCCGAAGATATCGCGACGATCGCACAGATTTTGAGCGGCGCCACCTCGGGCAATACGTTGACGATTCTGGACACCCTCAATGTTCGAGTCTTTCTGCAACTTCTGATGACGATGACCGACACAAATATCCTCTCCACGCCGCAAGTGTTGGCCTCCGACAACCAGAAGGCCAAGATCGTGGTCGGCGAGAACCGGCCTTTTCCGACCGGCCAGGCGCAAGGCATCACCGGGGGCACGTTGGTGACCATCGAGCGCAAGGACGTGGGCGTGACCTTGGAAATGACGCCGCAAGTCTTGGACGACGGCCTCATCCGCATTGAGGTCAAGCAGGAGATCACGGCGATCGCGGAAAGCGTAGCGCAGACGATCGGAACAGGCACGGCCTCCGTCCCGGTGGGCCCGACCACCACCAAACGGGCCATGGAGACCACGACCGTGGCGAAGGACGGGCAAACAATCGTGGTCGGCGGGCTGGTCCGCGACAACGTGACGATGAATGAACGAAAGATCCCGTTCCTGGGCGATATCCCTTGGCTCGGGTGGCTGTTCCGCTTTCAGAGCAAGCAGTCGGAGAAACTGAACCTGCTCGTCTTTTTGACTCCTCATTTGGTTCGCGATGAAGCCGACATGATCGAACTCAACAAGCGCAAGGCGCAGGAGGCGAATCTCGTTCAGCGGCTCAACCGAATCGACGAACCGACCGGCACGCAGCGTCAGATCCTCGAACAACTGATGCCGAAGACCGCCCCGCCGGCCGATGTCCCTCTGGAGGGAGTGGAGCCGACAGAAACCCCCGTTCCCCAGCCCTAACCCACATTATTCACGAACCGTCATGAATAATGTGGGTTAAGAGACGCGAAATACGTCCATTCCCTATCGCTTAAAAATACACGTATTTCGTCCTACCATTTATCCCGTTCCACTTCTTGCAATCTTCACCACGTCATACTAGGATGCGCCCGCGTGCCTCCGTCCCCGGTACAGCGCAAGCCTGGAGGACCTGTCCGTCCATCCTGTGAGACTCCGCCAAGGAGGGATTCTCGATGCGGAACTGGAATGAATCCCATTCCCAGAGGGATTGGGTGTATCGGCGACTCGTGCTTCTCCTCGCTCTCTTGCCGGTCGTGCTCATCGGGCCACATGTCGCAATGGCGGCCGAAGAACAGCAGGTCAAGGGCGTCACCAAGTCGGTGGCGGCTCCCCATGCGACCGATCGGCTTCAGGAAATGGAGAAGCGGGAGCGGGCGTCGGCGCCTCCCCGTCAGATCCAGCGAGCGGCTCCCCACCATGAAGAAGCCCCAAACAAACCCTTCCCTGACGTAAAAAAAAAGCCGGGAGGCCCCGATCGCGACAGCAATCTGTTGATCCAACCATCTCAACCAAGTGAACGTTCTGCCAGATTGCAGGCCCCCGCGGCTCCCCCGCTCAACAGAAGTTTCCCAGGCCTCATTGATACGGGATGGATCCCTCCCGACACCCAGGGGGCCGTCGGTCGCGATCATCTCATGGAAATCCTGAACAATGGAGTCGGCTTTTTTGAAAAAGCGACCGGGACCTTGCTGACCCAAGTGACCCTCAGGACCTTCTGGTCCTCGCTCGGCACGGGGATCCAGGAACCGGCCAATGATGTCTTCGATCCCAAGGTGCTCTACGATCAATATGCGGAACGATTCGTGGCGATCTCCATCGGCGGACGCGAGCCGCCCTGGTCCTGGATACTGATCGGTGTGTCCGCCACCTCCGATCCGACCGGTGACTGGTTTCTCTATGCCATCGATGCCGACCGCTTCAACGACACCCAGTTCAGCGAATGGGCGGACTATCCTGGACTAGGACTCGACGCCCGGAACTACTATGTGACGGCCAATATGATCGGTGGCGGCTCAAACAGGAAACTCTGGGTCATTCCCAAGCAGCCGCTGCTGCAAAATTCTTCGATTATGCAATTTACGGAGTTCAGGACATCACTGCTAGGCGGGTCATCCCAACCGGCCCACGTGTTTGGGAATTCTGAGTTTGAGTACGTAGTCTCCGGGAAATGGTTGATTGCCGGTGGGCCGGGACCAAATGCGCTCCGCATTGGCCGCGTCCGGTTCGCGCCGGACCCGATGTATGAAGATCTGGGCTTCATTGCCGTGAATCAGCAGCTATTTGCCCCCTCGGCGCGTCAGTTGGGAGGGGTTCCGAACTTAGAAGTCCATGGACAGGGACTCCAGAATGCGGTCTTCCGGAACGGCCGTCTGTGGACCGTTCAGCACCTCGGCAGTGCTGATTTTCAGCGGGTAGAGATCGCGTGGTATGAGATCGACCCTGCCGAAGCCTCGCTCACAGAGGCAGGGGCACCGGTGCAGGAGGGGCGGATCGGCGACAACGTCATGTCCTTCTTCTATCCGTCGATCGGGGTCAACAAGGACAACCATGTCATGATCGGCTTCAGCGAATCGTCTCCCGCGATGTATGCCGGGGCCGCTTACACCGCCAGAGAAACGGGAGACCCGCCAGGCTCGATGCAGCCGGTCGAACTCCTCAAGGAAGGGTTGGGGCCCTACTATAAAACGTTCGGAGCAGGGAGGAACCGTTGGGGCGACTATAGCGCGACAACGGTCGATCCTGACGATGATCGTACGTTCTGGACCATCCAGGAATATGCCGAGCAACCGGTTGGATCCGGCACGGTCGATGGGAATGGGCGGTGGGGCACCTGGTGGGCCGGTACCAAGTTCGGCATCTTCAACCTCACGGTCGCGAAGAGTGGCAGCGGAGCGGGCACCGTGGTTTCCGCTCCGGACGGGATTGATTGCGGTTCGACCTGCGAAGCTGTGTTCGGCAACGGGACCTCGGTCGTCCTCACCGCCACAGCGGCTTCCGGCTCGACCTTCGCCGGATGGACAGGAGGAGGCTGTTCAGGCACCGGGACCTGCACGGTCTCCACCGACGCGACTGTGACGGCGACGTTCAACACGATCCCGCCACCGCCGCCCCCACCGCCTGCACCAACTCCTTCGGGCACCGGCGGTGATGATGGCGGCGGATGTGCATTGAATCCCTCATCACCATTCGATCCTCTGTTACCCCTGCTGGTGGCCGCATCGATCGGCTATCTGATCTGGCGACACCGGCGGAGACGGTACTGACATGGTCCAGGCTGGAAAAGGATCGATTCCATGCTGAAATCCGCCTGCTCCGATCATCCGATCGGGAAAAGTTGGCTTGAGGCCTGGCGCAACGTTGCGGAAACCTGCGGCCTCATTTATCGGCCCGGATGGAGCAAGGATTCCTATTTTGTGGGAGCAGTCCTCGCCGCGATCGGATATTGGATCGTCCTGTCCGTTGCCGGCGCCGTCTCGCCGCAGAGAGGGACCGGCAGCGACTCGCTGGTTGTGCTGTCGATCGTCCTGTGGCAGCCGCTTTGTGAAGAAGTTTTCTTTCGCGGCGTCCTCCAGGGGATTCTGCTGGAAGAAACCGGCCGCCGCCTTCTCTTCGGGCCGCTCACGTTGGCCAATGTGGTTGCCAGCGTCGCCTTCGCCTCGGCTCACCTCCCCACCCATCCGCTTCTCTGGGTTGGAGGCATCTTCGTCGTCTCTCTGGCGTTCGGCTTTCTCCGGGAACGGCTCGGCAGCCTGTACCCGCTGGCATTGCTGCATATGTACTACAACGGTGGGTACCTGCTGCTGACAGGGTGGATGCAGACCTGAAGAATTTGGATGGAAACCTGTTACTTGAGCGTCTTTTCCGTCCACCAGTCCGGAAAGGCAGCCCGCACCTCTCCGGAACGGTACAGCTTGTTCGCGAGTTCCAACGCGGCCAATCCCGGAGCGGTCTTGATCACCACCATATTCGTCCCGATTGGTAGACGGGCCAACACTTCCACTTGATGCCTGTCTGCCCAGTCCTGCACCTTCTCCTGGGACCAGGATGGCTCGAGATCGACGATCACGTTTCCCGGCAGCAGGCGCATTGGACTATCCGGTGACGGGGCATCCCGAAGCACCGGCGAGAATGAGGCCCTCCCACTTCCGGAGCCGAGTTCCTTCACCAACCGATCAGGAGTCACCCCCTTTTCGACCTCCCAGAGCCGGAGACCGCGGGGGCTGTGAGGAAGGACATGGCCAAGGGGCAGGGTGGTCGCGGAACCTTGATCGGGAGCCAATTCCGCCACCTGTTCAGCGTCGAGCCAGACCCGCCGTTCGTTTGTCCCGTCATACCAGATGAAGGACGTCCCCCAACGGCCTTGGGCCGGCTCCTGGGAATGGGCCTGCGGAGGACCGTCGATCCATTCCATGCCGGCGCAACTTGCGATCGTGACAAATGCCAGAACCATCAATGGAGCCGTGTGTCTTGCCACGTGGTCCACTCCCCGTCACGTCCCGTAAAAGGTCAGCTTCCAGGAGACCAGCGTCCCTGTCAGGCCCGGACTCGAGTCTCGAATCAGCAACGTCCAATTGCCGTCCACACCCTCCCCGAGATGGCGCGCGCTGCCGAAGATCCACGCGTTGTAGTCGCCGCAGAGATCGACGCCGCTTCCCGAACAGGTGCGAGGCTCGGCCAGGACGCTCGTGGTTCCCGTGGTTTCATTGCGGAGGACGATTTCCAGCTCCTCGTCGTTGGCGTGATTGAGCGTCACCTCAATCTCAATCCATTCGATTCTGGCGATCCCGCTCGAAGCGATCGCGACCGTATTCGTGGCGGTCCCGCCGTCGGCGAGTGCCAACGACGGCGTGAGGGTGCGTGAAAAGGTGCGCTGCGGGCCGAGGTTCGTCCAGGTGCGGGCCCTGGTGACGGCGGCCTCGGCATCGACCGTGCCAAACCCGTACTTGTGATTCACGTGAAATCCGGCCCCGTTGATCATCCAGTCCGAGTCGCCGGGATCGTTCTGCCTGGCCGTTTCCGCCAACACCTGTCGCACGTCACGCCATCCCAAATGCGGATTCGCCTGGAGCATGAGCGCGGCAACTCCGGAAACCACGGCAGTGGCGGCGGACGTCCCGCCGAACTGGGTCGTATAGTTGGGATCGACCGGATCACCGCCCGATCCGGAGATATTGTACCCTTGGGAACCGGACCGGTCCGTGGTCGTGATGCCGGGCAACGCAAACCCGGGCCCGACCGTATTGGATGGAGCACAGACCCAGAGGTTGGCGCCGGGATCCGAATAGGGCGGTTGTTGCCCGGCCGCGTTGACCGCGCACACCGCCATCACGCCGCGAAAATTGGCATAACCTTCGTAATTCGAATTGTCGCCTCTCCGCGGACCGCCGTTTCCGCCGGCCCAGACATAGATGGTGCCCAGCCCGTTTCGACCGCCGGACAAACCGGCCAGCACACCCGCTTTCCAGAGTGGACCGCTGGGATGCAGGCGCCCGTCATCCGGCGCGCCCCAACTATTGTTCGAGATCCACACGCCGGCCGCATTTCTCGTCATGGCGTCGGCTTCCAGACTATCCGGGCTGATGACCCCGCTTGCGAGCAGGTTGTATCCGACCAGATTCGCATAGGGAGAGACTCCTCGGCCTCCGGCCCTGTTCGCAAAGGCCGCGGCCACCCCCGCCACTGCCGTGCCGTGACAGTCCGCCGACCCTCCGGCTTCTCTACAGGTCCCGGTGCTCACCGGCGTGGGATCGGAGCCATGGGTCAGATAATTGTGGCTCTGCCCGGAAATCACATTGGGAGCGAGATCTTCATGACCGATCTCCAGCCCGTCGTCCACCACGGCGATCCGGACTCCGCGGCCGCTGATGTCCTGATTCCACGCGCCGACGACCCGCGCATCTTCCCCGACCGTGCCGCCGCCCTGGCCGGTATTTTGGAGATGCCACTGTTGAGAGAACAGCGGATCGTCGATGACGGCGACCGGCCCGCCCACGGTCGATCCACCCGACGCCGTTTGCGTGGTGGCCGGGTTTGCGTCCTCCCCTGCCGAACAGCCGGCGAGGAGCAGATAGAGTGCCGCACCAACGACCGGCACGCCGAGTCCATGGAAGAAAGGTTGCATCATCGGGTCATGGCTCAGCGTATGCGAGGGATCGACCGGCTTTTCAGAGACGGTCTTCAGGACTATTGATCAGAGTGAGTGCCGAACGTTACCAATGAGCCCAGCTCAAATCATCTATACGAAAGAGCTAAGGCCGGCGACAGTCCCTCGTCCTCAGGCAAGCGACGACCGCCCCTTTTCTCAATTGCCTGGTCAGTGAATTCTCGACTGTATTACTATTCCTTCATGAGTTCAGGTGAAGTTCAGGATAGAGACCTGAATCATCGCCTTTTCCCTTGATCCCTCGGCCTCTAGCTAACCCGGCGCGGAACTTGCTTGGGTACTGCTCTTTCGGATAAGGTACTTCGGCAGCAATCCCGGTCGGTATTCCCCGCCTGGAGAAGCAGAGCCCGCGGTTGCCGGCCCGTGCGATTTCGTCGATAAGAAAAGGTGCGTTGGTGGCCTACGGACTCTCACTCCTCGGGAGGGTCTTGCGTGAAAAATTTCACCTCCCCGATCCCGTCCTTGAAGACGCGCTCACGCAGCAGCGGGCTCGCAGGGTACGCTTGGGCGAGTTGCTGGTCAAGAACAGAACGATGAAGGAAGAGGAAGTTCTCCAGGCGCTCGCGCAGCAGTTGGACCTCCCCTGGGTCCCCTTCTTGGATGCCACGTTGGTAAACGGCGACCTCATCAACAAGGTACCGATCGGTTTTGCCCGGCGATTCAAAGTTCTCCCCTTGCGGGAGGAGGACGACGGCGTCGTCGTAGCCACAGCCGATCCGCTCCAAGTCGAGGCCCTCGACGACTTGCGCTTGTTGCTGGGGAAACCGGTGAAGCCCGTCATTACCACGCCAATCGTGCTCCTGTCGACCCTGAATCAAGTGTATGACCGCGCGGCGGCTCCCGCGGCCGAATCGGTCATGGAGGATCTGGTCGCCGAAAGCAATCTGGACAAGCTGGCCCACGAGTTGGAAGAACCGAAAGACTTGCTGGACGCCACGGACGAGGCGCCGATCATCCGGTTGGTCAACTCGATCCTCTTTGAGTCGGTCAAACGCCGGGCAAGCGATATCCACGTCGAATCCTTCGAGCGGGGCCTGGTCATCCGCTATCGAATCGACGGGGTGCTCTATCCCGTGCTGACCCCTCCCAAGCATCTCCAGTCGAGCATCACCGCCAGGCTCAAAATCATGGCGGGGCTGAACATCGCCGAGAAGCGGCTGCCCCAGGACGGACGGTTCGGCATTCGGACCGCAGGGAAGGATGTCGATATCCGAGTCTCGGTGTTGCCGACTTCCCATGGTGAACGGGTTGTGCTGCGGTTGCTCCAGAAGGAAAACAAGCTGCTCAACCTGTCCGAGATCGGCTTTTCACAGGATCAGTTGACCATCATGCAGCAACTGATTCACCTGACCCACGGCATCATTCTGGTCACGGGGCCGACCGGCAGCGGGAAGACCACGACGCTCTACGGAGCCTTGAGCCAGATCAATGCGCCGGACAAGAACATCATCACCATCGAAGATCCCGTCGAGTATCAGCTTCAGGGCATCGGCCAGATGCAGGTCAATCCCAAGATCAATCTGACCTTCGCGGCCGGCCTGCGGTCGATTCTCCGGCAGGACCCGGACGTGATCATGATCGGGGAAATCCGCGATTTGGAGACGGCCGAAATCGCCATCCACGCCTCGCTGACCGGCCACTTGGTGTTCTCCACGCTCCATACCAACGATGCGGCCAGCGCGGCTACCAGATTGATCGACATGGGGATCGAACCTTTCTTGGTCGCGTCATCGGTAGTGGCGGTGCTGGCCCAGCGGCTCGCGCGCGTGATCTGTCCGGACTGCCGGCGCCCCTACGAGCCCAGCGATGAGGAATTGGCGCGGCTCGGGATCAATCCGGCCAAGGGCCATCCGATGCTGTATCGCGGGGTCGGCTGCCCGTCATGCGGCAATACCGGCTACCGGGGACGGACCGGCGTCTACGAGCTGTTGGTGATGGACGACGAGATTCGTCGCTTGATCGGCGCCAAGGCCGATGCCTCTCGAATTCGGGAGGCGGCCATGGGGAAGGGAATGATTCCCTTGAAGCTCGACGGAGCTGCCAAGGTCGTCAAGGGCGTCACGACGACGGAAGAGGTGATGCGGATCACCCAGCAGGAAGTGGAAATCTAGCCCGCAGTATGAAGGATTGAGAAACATGCCGGTTTCAGTACAGGGTGGCTTCGACGACAGACAAGCCCGCCGGGAGCGGCGCACGGACGCTGGGGTTGCATCGGTTTCCATGCGCGTCGCCACATTGCTCCTGCCGTGAGTTCACGACCGCCAGTCCTTACGGTCAATGACGCATAATTCCGATGCCGGTCTATGCCTACAAGGGCCTCAGAGCGGACGGCGGCACGGCGGCCGGGATCATTGACGCGGAGAGCCTCCGTGGGGCTCGGCTCAAGCTGCGCCAAGGCGGGGTCTATCCGACCGAGTTGCGCGAAACGCGGGCCTCTGGCTTGGACGCGGGCCACGCGGCCGGGCATCCGTCGCACGGCGCGCGCCCCCGTTCGCTCTCCCCGACCGACCTCGCGCTCGCCACGCGGCAACTGGCCACGTTGCTCGTCGCCGGCCTGCCACTGGTCGATGCCCTGGGCATTCTCGTCGATCAGGTGGAGAAAAAATCCGTGCAAAGCCTCTTTGCGGATATCCGGGAACAGGTGCGGGCCGGCAAGGCCCTGAGCGCCGCCCTGGGCGAATACCCGCGGGAGTTCGGGCAGATTTACACGCAGATGGTGCGGGCGGGGGAGGCCAGCGGGGCCTTGGACCAAATCCTGTTTCGCCTGTCGGAGTTTCTTGAGAAGCAGCAGGCCTTGAAATCCAAGGTGACCAACGCGCTGATGTATCCGGTGGTCATGCTGGTCGTCGGACTCGGCGTCCTGTTTCTCCTCATGACGTTTGCGATTCCCAAGATCACCGCCGTCTTTACGGACCTCGGGCAGGCGCTACCCTGGCCCACGGTCGTGCTGATGCGCGCCAGCGACCTGTTGTCCCGCTATTGGCATGTGCTGTTGATCGGTCTCGGCGCGACCCTGTATGGCCTGCGCCGCTATGTCCGCACGTCAAACGGACAATACCGGATGCATCGGTTGATGCTGAAGCTGCCGCTGATCGGCGAGATCGCGAGGAAGGTCGCCATCTCCCGGCTCAGCAGCACGCTGGCCACCATGCTGTCCAGCGGTGTACAGTTGCTCGATGCCCTCGACGTGTCACGGCGCGTGATGAACAACCGCGTGCTGGAGGCGGCCGTGGAAGAGGCCCGCCAGAACATCCGCGAGGGGGAAAGCATCGCGGTGCCCCTGAAACGGAGCGGGGAATTTCCGCCGCTGGTGACCCACATGGTCGCCGTCGGGGAAAAAAGCGGCGAGATGGAGGAGATGCTCAAGCGGATCGCCGGCATTTACGACGGCGAAGTGGACCGGGTGGTGGCCCGGGCGACCGCGCTCCTCGAGCCGATCATGATCTTGTGCATGGGCGTGATCGTCTTATTTATTGTGGTGGCGATTCTTTTGCCAATCTTCGAAATGGGACAAATGGTCCGGTGAGGTGACAATGGTCAGGCGGCGGATGAGGGTGCGAATGGGCGGGCAGCGGTGGATGATGGGCTGGCGGATCGGCCGTGCGGCCGGCTTCACGTTCATCGAGATCATGGTGGTCGTGGCGATTCTCGCCATCCTGGCGGCGTTGGTGGTGCCCCGGATCATGGGGCGGACCGATGAGGCCAAGCGCACGGCGGCGAAGGTACAGATCCGCAACATCGAGGCGGCGCTTCAGCTCTACAAGCTGGACAACGGGGTCTACCCTTCGACCGAGCAGAACCTCAAGGCGCTGGTCGAAAAACCGACCACCGGAGTCGTTCCCAAAAAGTGGAAGCTCGGCGGTTACCTGCAGAAGGTGCCGGAAGATCCCTGGGGCAACCCTTACAAATACATCAGCCCGAGCACGCGCGGGGACTACGAGATCATTTCCCTGGGGACCGACGGCGAAGTGGGCGGCGAGGGGCCCAATGCCGATATCACCAATTGGAACCTGGATAAGGACTAGCCCGCATCGTGAGACCGTTGCGATCCTCTCAAGCAGACACGGAGGCCTGGCCCTACAGAATGGGGCGAGGCTCGCACGAAGGCGGGTTTACCCTGTTTGAAATCATCCTTGTGCTCGGATTGTTGGGACTGCTCCTGGCCATTGTGGTCCCCAGGATCGGCTTGCTTCAGGATGCGGGGACCGCCGGCCGTTCATTGATCGGGTTGATCCATACCCTGAAGGGCCAGGCCGTTTCCTCGCAGCAGGTGTGGCGCCTCCACCTGGACTTGGATCAGGGGCAATACTGGGTCACGACCGTGTTTGCCGATGGAGAACGGATCCCACTCGATCCCCGATATGAAAAGCGATTCGAACTGCCCGTCGGCGTCAAGTTCGAACGGGCGGTGACAGTGTTTCAAGGCAGGCGGGAAACCGGCACGGTCTACGTTCAGATTCTGCCGAACGGGTATCCGGAGGCGGCCATTATTTCGCTGCGCGATCTGGACGACAATCGGACGCTCGTCGCGCTCCATGTCAGTAATCTGACCGGCCAGATTCGCGTCAGCGACGTGGACGTGGATCTCGCCCCCCTCCCTCCCCTTCCGGAATATGTCCGGCCGCTGTTGTTCCCGGAGATCTACGGAGGCAACCTCAGCGTCTAGCCATGCACCGAGCCGAATCTGAGAACGGTCCCCTACTTCCCAAGGAGGAGGATGCCCGCGGGTTCACCCTCTTGGAGGTCATGCTGGCCATGGCCCTGTTGGCGATTGTGCTCCCGGTCCTGTTGGGCCTGCGCAATCGGGACCTGGACCTTCGCGAACGCGCGAGAGAAATCACCACGGCTACTCTCTTGGCCCAGGAGAAGCTGCTGGAGACGGAGTTGCTGCCGGTGCTGCCGACAGGAGGAGAGCAGAGCGGAGACTTCAAGGATGCGCCGCCGGGTCTCTCCTTCCGCGCGACGGGCGAAGATCGGGCGCCTGGCTACCGCTGGAGGCGGTCCATCATGCCGACTCCGTTGGAAAAGGTCCAGGAGGTGCACGTCGAGGTGCTCTGGACTCATGGATTGAACGAAGAATCCGTCGAGCTCAGCCATTATGTCTTTCAGACCAGCGGCGCGGCCCTCTGATCACGCTGATCACGAGGAGCGCGGCTTCACCCTGATCGAATTGATCCTGGGGGTGGCCATTCTCGCGGTGGCCGCTACCTTCATCTTCGGATCGTTGACGGCGACCACCGACGCGATCGAGCGCGTGCGCGAGGACAGCACACGGGAACAGATGGTCCGGAGTTGTTTGAGCCTGCTGGCACAGGATCTCATGTTGAGCCGGAACTCCGCCACCCAGCCGTGGATCGGACAGAACCTCATCGGCGAGGGCGGCTACCCGGCGGACACCTTGGCCTTCGTGACCGGCAATCAGCAGAGCCAACAGCGAGATCGTCCGGAAGCAGACGCCGCGCGGGTGGTCTATGCGAAAGTCGGGAGAAAGCTGGTTCGATTCGTCCGGCCCAACATCTACACGCTCAGCGAAGAGGGAGTCCGGCAAACGGATGTGGCGGACCAGGTCGCCGGCTTCAACATCCGGTACTATGACAGCCAGGCGCGCGTGTGGATCGAGCAGTGGGACGGGCGCTCGCGCAAGACCCTGCCGCAGGGCTTTATGATCGAGCTCATCTTGCAACGGGAAGACGAGCCTCCGAGGACCTTTACGTCATGGCTGACACTGCCGAGTTGACGCTGGGACAACCCTCCTCCTGGTCCTCCTCCGTCCGCACCATCCTGCTCTGGTGCGCGGTGGGGGTGGCGCTCACGTTGCTGTTTTTCTTGCTGACGTTTCCGTTCGAGGCGGTGCAGGCTCGCCTGCTGGCTGAGATCGAGCGGGGCACAGGGGCCAAGGTGCAGATCGATCGGTGGCACGTGGCTTGGCCGCTCGGACTTGAATGGAAGAACGTCCAGATCAGCGTACGGGACCAGCAGGCCTTCCGGCTGGCCCGCATCGAGGCCCTACTGTCGGTGGCCGACGCGTTGCACGGCACCCCTGTCGCGGATCTCTCAGTCTGGTTGGAGGACAAGGGTGAACCGGCCGCGCTCCAGACCAGAACGGTCTTTACGGGATGGAATTTCCACGGCGTCGCCCTGGTGGAGGGCACGGCGGATCGGGTGGAGCTGGCCAAACTGATCGGCGCGCCCATTCGAGGCGGCCGGCTCAAGGGCCGGTTCCAGTTCTCAGGGAACCCGTCGGCCCAGGCAGGGAATATCGCGATTGGAAACGGAGAACTGACGGTCGATGCAACGGAGGTCGCCGTGGACCCCGTCTCCGCCCAGGGAGGGCGCATGCCGGAATGGGGCCTCGCGGTCGTTCATGGCAAGGTGACCTGTACGGCAGGACTCTGCCGCATCGTGGAGCTACGGGGAAACGGCCCGGACGGATCGGTAACCGGCAGCGGACAGGTAACGCTCGCGCAGTCGCTGGACGAGGCTCGTCTGGATCTCGCGCTGACGATTACCTGTAGTCCGTCTCTGTCTCAGCGGATGGCCGCAGTCGGAGGGTTTCCGCTGCCTCCCGGCACCCCCATTACCGTCCGGCTGGTCGGGCCGGTCGTGCGGCCGCAACTCTCTCTCTGAGCGCGAAACCAAGGAAGGGATCGTGTGACCCGTGAGTGAAAGCGTCGGACTCGACATCGGAGCTTCCGCCATCAAAGCCGTCCGCTACCGCCGGTCGTTGGCGGGACAGGACGAGGTGGAGTATTTTTACCAGCCCCTGCCCTTCCTCCAGCCAGACCAGAGAGACATGGCCGAGCGGGCCAGGCTGATCCGGCGTTTTCTCGAACGGCATCAACTGCACCGCGCGCCCATCGTGACGGCCCTTCCCTGCCGCAACCTATCGTTGCGTCGGCTCGCCCTCCCCTTTACCGACCCGGAAAAGATGGCCCAGGTCGTGCCGTTCGAGATGGAAAATCTCATTCCCATGTCCATCGAAGATGTGGCGGTCGAAGGCTTGATGCTGGCGACGAAGGACGTGACCCCAGGGACCAGGCCACAGAGCGATGTATTGGTGGCGGCCGCCCCCAAGAAGACGCTGAGCGAGCATTTGGAGTTTCTGAGGGCCGCGCGCGTGCATCCGGCGGCCGTCAACGTGGACGCGTTGGCGCTCTTTTCGGTCGTCCAGTTGCTCCGCTCCGAGGGCGGCGCGGTGCCGGAAAACTTGGCCGTCCTTGATGTGGGAGCCACGAAGACGACGATTTGCCTGATTCACCGGGATCGTCCCTGGTTGCTCCGCACCCTCTCTTGGGGCGGCAACCACCTGACGCAGGCGTTGGCCCAGCGTTATCAATGGACGCTCGAAGAAGCGGAGCGGCGAAAGCGGATGGCCACCGTCCAACTCGGCGAGGAATGGATCGAACCGCTCGTGCGGGAGGTGAGGTTGGCGCTGCATGCGTTCGAGTCCTCCACCCAAACGAGAATTCAACATCTGTGGGTGTCCGGCGGCGGCGCGAAGTTCCGCCACTTTCCCGAGTACCTCGGCCAGAAGCTCGAACTGGATGTGGTCGGCCCTCGCGAAGGGTTTGGCCAAACGAGCCCACGGGCCTTCTCGGTCGCCTTGGGGCTGGCGTTGCACCCCAAGGTGCTGGGCCGCCGCTGGTTGGCCAAATCCAACGGCGCCGCGCTCGGCTACGACCTCAAGCGGCAACTGCACGAAGGTCAGAGGGTCCGCAGCCAGGAGATCAAACAGGATACGATCTGGGCGTCGGTCGGCTTGGCCTGCCTGATCGCCCTGGGCATCGGTGATGTCTGGACGCATGTGTCGCTGAAACGTGACCAGGTCCGTCAGGATCGGGCGGCCTTGCAGGCGTTCTATCAGCGGGCGATCGGAGGCGACGCGCTTCCCGGGGAAGAAGTGGACCGGGCGCGCAGCCAAGTGGTCTCCCTGTCCAAACGGATCGAACTCCTGGAATCGCAACAGACGCCGGTGATCCCGACATTGGCCAAGCTGGTCCGGCGGCTGCCCTCGACCGGAACGGTGAGAGTGCGGGGCCTGTTGATGGAGGGACCGGGGGTGCAGCTTGAAGCGGAAACGGATTCCTTCGACTCGGTCGAACGCATCAAGAAGGCCCTGCAACAGGAGACCGGCTTTCAGGAGATCGCGGTGAGCGATGCGCGGGTCGGGGCATCGCCCAACCAAGTGATCTTCAGGCTCACGTTTACGGCGGAGGCACGCTGATGGACGCGTTGCGCCAACGTTGGAATCAACTCTCGCCGCGCGAACGGTGGCTGGTCGGCGCCGGCATGGCGGTGCTGGCCTTGGGACTGCTGTTCGCCTTGGTGCTCGACCCGCTGCTTGACGAGGCCGCCGCGCTCGACCGCCAACATCACAAGAAACGCCGCAACTACGAAGAACTCGTCCAGATCGCGGTGCAGCATCAGGAGTTGCGCGACCGGCTGGCGTCGATCGAACAACGACTGGCGCGAAGCAGCGGATCGTTCTCGTTGCTGGCGTTTCTCGAAGAAACGGCCGTCGCCACCGGCGTCCGCGACCAGATCGTCGGCATGCAACCCCAACCGGCGACCGAGGTGTCCGGCTATCAAGAAAATGCCGTGGAAATGCGGCTCGACGGTCTGCAACTGCCGCAGCTCCTGGCGCTGGTCGGCGCGATCGACGGGGCGCCGGCTTTGGTGGAAATCAAGCGGCTCCAAGTCGTCCCGCGCTACGACAGCCCCCATTTGCTTCAGGTGACGATCAGGATCTCCTCCTATGAAAAGGTCGGATGAGCGGGGCATTGCGCTGCTCCTGGCTCTGCTCGTGCTCACGCTGCTGGTCGCGATTATTCTCGACTTCGACGCGGAGGCGCGGCGGGAGTTTCGGGATGCGGCCGTGTTCCGGGACGGCTTGAAGGCGACGACCATCGCGCGGGCCGGCATCCAGGCGGCGCGCGCGGTCCTCCGGCAGGACAGCCTGTTGGAAGCGAGAACCAAACTCCACTACGACGGGCCGGGCGACCTTTGGATGATGCCGTTGACCAACTTTCCCCTTGGAGACGGCATCATCAACGCTGTCATCGAAGACGAGCGCGGCAAGCTGAATCTCAATCTCCTCGGGGGCTTGAACGATCCCGTGGCCAAACGGTCCACCCTGCTCCGCTTCAAGCGCCTGTTCGAGCTGATCCAGGTCGATCCCCGCGTAGTCGACGCCATCGTCGATTGGATCGATGCCGATGAAGCGCCGGAGGCCGACGGGGCGGAATCGTCGTATTATCAGACCCTCCGCCCCCCCTATCGGGCCGCCAATGAACCGCTGCAAAGCTTGGAGGAATTGCGGCTGGTCAAGGGCGTCACCCAGGACATGATCGACAAGATGGCCAAGTACGTGACGGTCTTTCCTTCACAAACAGACGGCCGCATCAACCTGAACACCGCCCATCCGTTGGTCATACAGGCCTTGGACCTGCGCATCAGCGCCGCCATCGCCGGCGAGATCATCCAAGGACGTCCCTACAAGACGATGCAGGATCTTGATCGCATCTCCAGTTTCGAACCGATCGCCAAGGAACTGCGATTGACGCAAGCCTACGACATCAAGAGCCAGTTTTTCTCTATTCGCGGGACGGTGCGGGTCAACGAAGCGGTGAAATCCGTCCTGGGGGTCGTGAAACGGGACGAAGCCAAGGGAGACACCACACTGCTCTTTGTACAGATCCGCTAAGGTTCATAGACCAATTTTCGACAAGGCGACATAAAGCAACATCTCCACATCTCCATCGATTGCACGCGTCTCGACGCAAGTCGTCTTATCGAAGGACGCGGTTTCACTCACCTTTCTTGCTCACGAACAGCATAGCCTTGCGGCCGGAGCGGAGCTTTTCTCCCACGCGCAGTAGCCATGGATACTTGGCTTCTCCCGCCAAAGAGGCGCTCAGAGCCCCTTGCGACCAGGAAGAAAAGTCTGTTACTGTTCCATGCACGGTTGGCACAAGGAGGCTTCATGAACCCGGCAGATACCCTCATGCTTGACGCGAAGCAGGCCATCCTCGATGAGGCCCACCGCCGGTTTCTGGTCCTTCAAGAGGAGGGCCGGAGCGAAGAGGCCATGCAGCAGTTTCAAGTAACCCTCAGTTGCGCCTCAGACTTGCTGAACGAATCCTTGCAGATCCTGGAGCGAGTCCTGGCGGAGCAGCAGCGTGCGGAGCAAGACCCTTCCGACTCGCCTGGCGACAAGCCGCTCTCCTAAGTCCTTTCTCGTATTTGTCCTTGGACAGGCCCTGCATAGGGCCAGTTGTCTTTCTCTTGTGCGTATCGCAAATCCCTGTTTCACACTGTTGAAACGGGTTTGCCGTTCCGAGTCAGATGCGAAAGTCAGACGAAGCGCTGGCCTTGGTTGCCTTGACAGGATGGGGAGCGGCTGATATAGGAACACGGCAACGGTGGCTACGACTGGAATTTCTGGCGCTGGCGTAGCTCAATCGGCAGAGCAGCGGTTTTGTAAACCGCCGGTTGGAGGTTCGATTCCTCTCGCCAGCTCCATACCCTGCTTGACTCGACCCGGAGCAATTGACGCCGCCGGATACATCCCTCCAGCGATACTTCGATTGCTTGACTGGCCAGGGGTATACGGCAGCATAAGCAACCGCTTTTTCGTTCCTGTCTCACCCTGACACTCATCGAGACCCAAGGCACCCACCTGGTAGCAAGGTGTTAGCAGCATTGATTAAGCGCGTCTCATATCAGTAGGACATCTGGCTACCGCTCTGCTACCGAAACAAGCCAAACCACGTCCATCCATCCGTGACGATGGTCTCTCGGAATCCTCGACTTGTCGGACGATAAATCTTGCTGGATCAGGTCTAGCAGGGTGTTGAAAAACTAGCATGCACGGCTCAAATTTTCCCCACCTCGCTCAACCGCCAACAGCTTCTGGCAATCCGAGAGGAGCCTGGCCGTTGTCTTCTGGTCTGTTGCGGCTCGCTGAACATAACCAGTCCCTCTTGGGGAGATCAGGTGGCCGGTGCCGGCGCCTGCAGGCGGCTGATACGGAGCAGGTTGTAGGCGGCGCCGACGAGCAAGGCGGC